>Ga0233429_1000660_pt1 | contig 51485 bp, 50 predicted proteins | sample SI_118_April2016_3_FD_179879 | JGI IMG/M metagenome (GOLD analysis project Ga0233429, IMG submission 179879) | Seawater microbial communities from Saanich Inlet, British Columbia, Canada - SI_118_April2016_135_MG | ecosystem: Environmental > Aquatic > Marine > Inlet | place: Canada: British...
TAGGCCCATGACTGAAAATGGCCCGCCAATTATGATGGCTGTTCTTAATCCAGAAGGGATTTATCAGTGTACTAAAAAAGGCTTTCATATATTAACGACACCTCTTTCTGGGGACCATCAGCTCATGTTGGATCAGGTAGACGGGTTTAATAGAGCTAAGAAAGAATTAGGCCAAAAGGGCGAGGATTTAAGTTTGTCTTTGTCAAGGGTTGCATTCATCTCAAAAAATGAAAAAGACAAAAGAGAGAAGCTGGAGATGGCGTATGAATATTATTCTCGATTTGACAATGTTTTTACTGGTCCAGGCAAGGTTAGCCATGGGATGATTGATATTTTGCCTAGAAAGCAAAGCATGGAAGAGCTGAATAAAAGTTTATTGATTTGCTCTGTAGAAGAAATGATTGATAAGCTTTCGCCTTATGAAGAGATCGGCATTGACCGCTTGATTTTAAATATGAATTTTGGTGCAAGCCAAAAAGACACAATGACATCCATTCAGCAGTTTGCTGAGAAAGTCTCTCCTCACTTTTCATAGAACATGACAAGTATCATTTCAAGCTACAGCATCTCAGGTTCAGGCCCCGCGATCATCTTTGTTCATGGTATTGGTGCACGAAAGACTGCATGGGATAAAGTTGTCATTCATTTAAAAGATCACTTTACCTGTATCAGCTACGATTTAAGGGGGCATGGAGACTCTCCGAAAGGTGAATTTCCTTACAGTTTAGATGCCTTGGTAGGGGATTTAGAGGCACTCAGATTGACACTGAATCTTCAAAAAATTCATATTGTTGGTCATTCATTGGGCGGCATGATTGGTCCAAAATATGCAAAGTCTTTTCCAAATAAAGTTCTTTCGGTTTCACTTCTCAGTACTGCAGCATTTCGAACAAAGGAAGATCAAAGTAAAGTCATGACTATAGTTGATAGCATGAATCAAACAGGGATAGAGCCAATTCTCAACACTCTGACTGATCGATGGTTTACAGACCAGTTCATCGAGGAAAGCTATGACTCAGTACAGTTTCGTTTAAAGCAAGTTCTTGAGACGGATCCAGAAGTATTTTTAGAAGTTTTTCGTATCTACGCTGAAACCGAAATGTCACCCTGGTTAAATCAAATTAAGCAGCCCTGTTTAGTACTTACTGGTGAAAATGACGGAGGCTGTAATCCAAGACTCAACAAATTAATTGCAGAGAGTTTGACTCATTCTGAACTCATCATCTTAGATAAGTTCAAGCACTCTATATTGATTGAAGCCCCTGATATAGTAGGTCAACGAGTTAGAGATTTTTTGTTGAATCAATAGATTCATTTTTTTATATAAATCAAATAATTACATTCAATTATTTCTATAAAAATAATTTCTTTTCCAGCTTAAAAAAGGACTACAATGACACATCAAATTTATTACAGTTTGATAAATTTATATCAAATATTAAATTAAAGGAGGAGTAGCTATGAAGCTATTAGAGATACTTCAGTCTTTCGAATTGAAGAAGAAAATTTCATTACCGATTGTTGTTGGGCTAAGTTGTTTTTTGACATTAGGCCTATCTTCACAGTCTGTAATTGCTGATGGTCATCAAGCGTTTGAAGTAACCATTCTGCATACAAATGATTTCCATGCTAGGTTTAGACCAATAAGCAAATATGACAATAATTGCTCAGCAGAGAGTAATGCCGAAGGAAAATGTTTTGGAGGAACGGCACGCCTTATTTCAGCGATTGAAGGTGCGCGCTCAAGGCACGAAAATACTGTCTTGTTGGATGGCGGTGATCAGTTCCAAGGGACGCTTTTCTACAATCTATACAAAGGAAAAGTTGCTGCAGAAATGATGAACAAGCTGCAGTATGACGGTATGGCAGTTGGAAACCATGAGTTTGATGATGGTCCCGAGACCCTCAGAGCCTTTATGGATACTGTTAACTTCCCAGTTCTAATGGCCAATGCAAATATTGATATGGAGCCAGAACTCAAAGGCAAATTACAAAAATCATCTATTATTGAGAGAGGCGGCCATAAAATTGGACTGATCGGCGTAGTCACTGAAGACGTTGTCGATTTATCAAGCCCAGGTGATAATATAATTTTTACTGATGCAATTTCAGCGGTTCAAACTGAGGTAGACTCATTAACTTCTCAGGGGATAGGCATAATCATTCTTCTGTCACATTCTTCATATGAAATAGACAAAGAGATCGCTGCCAATACGTCCGGTGTTGACATCATTGTTGGTGGCCATGATAACGCCTACTTATCGAATGTAAGTGATAGAGCTAAAGGTCCTTATCCAACTGTTGTCAATGGAACTCAAATTATTCAGGCTTACGCTTACGGTAAGTACTTAGGTGAGCTCTCAGTAGTCTTTGATGAGCAAGGCGAAGTAATCTCTGCAGTAGGAGAGCCAATTACAATTGATGGTTCAGTCTCTGAGGATGAGACTATTGTTGCAAGATTAGATGAGTTAGAGGTTCCAATTACTGAACTCAAGGAAACACTTGTTGGAAATGTTTCTAGCTCTTTAAACGGAGACCGAGCTGTCTGTCGTGCTCAAGAGTGTGACATGGGTAATATGATAGCTGATGCCATGAGATTGGCTGTTATTGATAAGGGCTATACAATCGCATTAGCTAACTCTGGTGGAATTAGAGCGTCTCTTGATGCCGGTGATGTCACTCTTGGCGAGGTAATGACGATACTCCCATTTCAAAATACTTTATCAACTTTTAAGGTGACTGGTAAACAGCTTCTCGAAGCAATTGAAAATGGAGTCAGTGAGCATGAAGATGGTGCAGGAAGATTTCCTCAGGTATCTGGCATGAGATTTTCATTCGATCCAAGTAGGCCTGCTGGACAGAGAGTAACTTCAATTGAGACTCAAGATAAATATGGTTGGAGCGCTTTAAATCCTTATGGAGTTTACGGAATGGTCTCGAATAACTTTATTCGTGGTGGTGGTGATGGATACAAGGTATTCCGTTCAGCGTCCGATATTTATGACTTTGGTCCAGATTTAGCGGATGTTGTTGCAGACTATATTGGTGCAAACCCTGGTTATTCAGGCTATACCGATGGTCGAATTAAGCAGAACTAGTTAAAGCTTAATAAAACTAAATGAAGGGCTAACAACGAGTTAGCCCTTTTTTATTGGGTTTTTTCTGAGCTAAAAGGTCGTGAAGAATTACAAATACTTTGTTCATTGGCTAACAATTTAATTAATATGAATAGTCATTTATAAATCTTTTTTTTGCAATAAGTATCGACTTCAAAAAATGAGATAATATTATTAAATTTAAGGATTTGACTGCAAACAAACTCTAAAAATCTAAATGCAAAAAAATAAAACAAAGCCCTATGTCTGTGTTGTTGGTGGTTTAAATATTGATCTTCAAGGCTCCTCAGAAGGGTCACTTGTTTTTAGTGATTCAAATCCTGGCGAGATTGAAATGTCAGCTGGCGGCGTTGGAAGAAATATTGCTGAGAATCTAGCGCGAATTTCAATTCATTCAAAGATACTCTCTTATGTGGGTAAGGATGCGCTTGGTGATTTTGTAATCAATAAAACAAAGATGGCAAATGTTGACACGTCATTATTAATAGAACACAGCACTCTCTCAACTAGCCAATACTTATCGGTCCTTGATGACAATAACGATATGCTAGTTTCTATCTCTGATATGCGGATTATTGATGAAATGACGATTCAAGACATAATGAATTGGAAAGATGTTTTAGATCATAGCGATGCAATTGTTATCGATACAAACATACCAGTCAAGGTGATTGAGTATGTTGTTCAGCACTATAGTCATATACCATTATTTTTAGATCCGGTTTCCTTTGCTAAGACTTCTAAAGTTCTGCATATAATTGGAAAATTTCATACAATTAAGCCCAATAAACTTGAGGCTGAGCTCATCTCGGGTATTTCAATTATAGATGACGAGAGTATGCTTAATGCTGCTCAAAACATATTTAATAAAGGCTGCAAGCAGATTTTCATTACACTTGGAAAGGAGGGTGTTTTTTATTTTGATGGTAAGGACTATGGGCATTATTTACATCAAGGGGTCAATATAAAAAGTGCTAACGGAGCGGGAGATGCGTTCACCGCCGGAGTTGTTTATGGTTTTTTAAATCTTACAAGCATAGAAGAGACGGCAAAGTTTGCCTCTGCTGCTGCAGTAATAGCTTTACAAAGTAAAAATACGATAAGTGAGAGTCTGTCGGAGCATAATATTAAATTACTATTAAAGGATAAAGTGAAATGAAATTTAGTGACTATCTTGATATTCACCCAGATGTGGAAGAAGCGATTAAAAATGGGGATCCCATTGTCGCCCTTGAGTCGACTATTATTTCCCATGGAATGCCTTATCCTAAGAATATTGAGACCGCTTTGATGGTTGAAGAGACAGTGCGTTCTAATAAAGCTATACCAGCAACAATTGCTATTATAAATGGCAGGTTAAAGGTAGGCCTTACTCATGAAGAAATTGAGTATTTGGCGACCAATGACGAAGTCAGAAAGGTTTCACGAAGAGATCTTGCAATCACGGTCTCACAAAAACAGTCTGGCTCAACGACCGTTGCCGCAACAATGATCATCGCAAGCCTTGCAGAGATAGCTGTCTTTGCTACTGGTGGAATTGGAGGTGTTCACAGGGGCGCTGAAAAAACATTAGACATATCAGCTGACCTTGAGGAACTTTCTAACACAAATGTCTGTGTCGTATGCGCCGGAGCTAAAGCAATTTTGGATATAGGTCTAACACTGGAGTATCTAGAAACGAAGGGCGTTCCTGTTATTGGGTATAAAACGTCTGAGTTGCCAGCCTTTTATTCATCAGAGTCAGGCTTTGATGTTGATTACAAGATTGATTCAGCGCTCGAAATTGCTGAAATATTAAAGACCAAATGGAACTTAGGTGTTGACGGCGGTGTCCTCGTTGCCAACCCAATTCCAGTTGCCTTTGAGCTTGAATCAAGCATCATGAATGAGGCTATTAACCAGGCCATTATTGAAGCGGATCAAGAGAACATAACGGGAAAGAAGATAACGCCATTCTTGCTCTCAAAGGTGAGTGAAATTACAGAGGGAAAGAGTTTGAATGCCAACATTAAGTTAATTCAAAATAATGCTGATTTGGCGGCTAAGATAGCGCTTCATTACTCGAAACAAGGTTAGTTACTTTTCTCTAACAAAAAAATTAAACATTAATACAAGGCCAACCACGAACAGGAATAGCATTATCAGTATGCCCTGGTCAGACCTAACGTATTGATCAATAAATAGTTGAACTCTTGTTTTTAAGTCGGAATCATCATTGACATCTGTCTCATCTAATGTAGATTTAATAGGTTCTTCTATGGTGAACTTAGATTGAATAAGCTCTTCAATTTCTTCTTGCCCTTTTTGAGCGGCCTCATCTGGCACAACCTGTTCGTCGTCTTCTAAGAAACGAGGGGCCTCATCATCATCTGCGATTTGCTCAGTATTAAGGGAATTAAGGGGTAATTGCTGATCCCTGTCATCACCGCCAGCATACAATGCAGAGGAGATTCCTAACGAGATAATTAAGATCAAGAGTAATTTTTTCATGTGTTACATAATGATATACCTTTGCCATTAAATTAGGATGAAATCTGCCTAATATATTAAGGATAGTTCATTCAATTCTGTTACTATATTCCTTAATTTAACTGGAGAAAATTATGGCAACTTATGAATGTAATAATTGCGGAATGTCGGTTAACGCAACTTGTGCTAAATGTGATGAACCATTGGTAGATGATTCTCTAAAGCTTGATGATGGAAGCGAGGTGCAAATCTCAAAATGTCCAAATGGCCATGGCAAAATAAAGTCACCTATGTGCTGTGGAAATGACATGAACTGCTCCTTATAAGTTTTTTTCATGCCTAACTTAATTAATTCTGATCTTATTGATCAGTTCCATAAGGATGGTGCTGTACTAATCAAGGGCAAATTCGATAGGATCTGGATTGATAAGCTAAGAGAAGGCATAAGGAAAGATATAGAAAACCCAAGTCCACGTTTTGTTAGACATACTAAGGATGATGACGCACCTGGCTACTTTGAAGATTTTTGGACATGGAGTCTGTATGATGAATTTAAAGACTTTTTAAATAGTTCGCCTGCAGCTCAGATTGCTTCAGAGCTCTTAGATGCAAATCAAATCAATTTGGTAATGGATAACTGGTTTCTTAGAGAGGCCGGATCAAAATCAGGGGCACCATTCCATCACGACATTTCTTACTTCGACTTTGATGGCACGATGTGTGTTTTGTGGCTACCTCTAGAGCCCGTCTCAAAGGATGAGGCAATTGCCTGGATCAAAGGCTCTCACCTTTGGGATAAGCTGTTTATTCGAACTCGGTTTCAAGAAGGGCACCCAGATGATGGTAAGGCTGGTGAAGTCAATGGCAAAAGATATGACATTACCCCAAACATACTTCAAAGCAAAGACAATTATGAGTTCCTTCATTGGGACTTAGAGGTTGGTGATTGTGTTTTTTTTGATATCCGTACCCTACACGGAAGTTTGAGTGAAGCGACTCCAGAGAATGACATTCATCGATACACTCTTAGAATGGCTAAAGAGGGCTCTAGGATTGAATATCGAGGTGATTGGGCCCAAGCTGAAAGAGCCATAATGGAGTCGAATGGCTATCAAAATGGAGACGATTTATCTGGAAAAATGTTTCCAACTCTGTACCAAAAAGTTTAGCTTTTATTGCTGCTTTAGTCCTTAAAGGTTTTGTTTATTTGATTCGTTTTAAGGCATTAATTAAGTTTTCAACATCTTTTTGAGTATTGTAGTGAACCATACTAGTTCTTACGACGCCATCATCCACATCAATACCGAGCGCCTTTAAACAACGCCAAGCATAAAAATTATCGTTTCTTGTTGCAATGCCATACTTAACCAGCTCACTACTTAGGTCTTTTGAAGATTTGTTGTTCATTGTAAAAGCAATCGTTGGCGCTCTATCTTTGTTCTCTATCCTATTCCTTCCAATAAGTCTTATGTCGCTTCTAGAGTTCAAGTAATCAAGAAGCGGATTGGCAATTTCTTTCTCATGGTCTGCAATTAACTCATTAATTTTGTTTATTTTCTGTCTCACTGAGAAATCTTCGCTTGGAAAGTGATGCTCAAAGAGTTTGTTGAAATACTCATAAACTCCAACAAGGCATGAGAGCTCTTCATGATTTGGGCCTCCTGGGTTAAGAGTGTAGGGTACATCTCCCTCTAAAAATTCATGGTTTTGGTTAGGAAGAGTATCCAGAATCTCTTTCTTGCCATAGAGAAGACCTAAGTGAGGTCCGTAAGTTTTGTAAAGGCTAAAGGCATAGAAATCAACGTCTAGATCCTTCACATCAGGGAAACCATGTGGTGCATAGGAGACGCCGTCACCTACAATGTATGCATCGTATTCATGGACCAGTTTAGCAATGGATTTAAGATCATTGATCGATCCGACAATGTTTGAACAATGGGTAACCGCAACAATTCTAGTTTTTTCGGATAATAGGGTTTTTAAGTCATCGATTTCAAGTTCTGCAGTTTCACTATTGATTTGCCATTCTTTGACAACCATTCCATGCTCAGAAAGCCTTCTCCAGGCGCCAACATTGGCTTCATGATCTTGATTGGTCACAATAACCTCATCACCTGTCTTCAAAAGGCTTCTCATAGCATTCGAGAGAACATACATGTTCATCGTGGTGGATCCGCCGATAATAATTTCATCATTATTAGCATTAATCATCTCAGCAAATAGGTTCGTTGCCTGATCCATGTTGTCGCCTGCAATTGCGGAGGTGTCAAACTCGGCATAAGGCTGAACTTTGGTTGAAGTCATAAAATGATTTAAACGCTCAATAACATTTTTTGGTACATAGCTACCACCCGCATTCTCAAAGAATGACCATTTAGAACTAAGCGGGTCACTAAAAGCTGGAAATTGGGCTCTTACATAATCAATGTCAAGTTTTGGCATGATTGCTCCTTTGTGCTTATATATTTAGTTTTTGTAGTCGGACCCTTCTTTATCCAATATTCTCTTAAGGGTGTCAAAATGCATTTTGGATGCGTCATAATCCTGCCACTGCTGAGCCGTCTTTTTAGCGACTTTGTGGCTTGCTAAATGCAATTTTTGTCCAGTTTGATATGCGCCAATTAGAGTTTGGCAAGACCTCTCGAAGTAATACAATTCATCAAAGGCGCTCGCTACGGTTTTAGCAGCAGTTAATACGCCATGGTTGCCCATTAGTAGAACTGGATTATTGTCCAAAAGAGTGCTAAGTCTTTCTGCCTCTTTACCTAAACCCATGCCGCTAAAGTCCTTATCTATTGAAACTCTCTCATAAAACCGCATTGTGTTTTGGTCTATAGGCTTCATCTCTTTGTCGGCAAGAGAGGACAATATGGTTGCATATTTTGGGTGGACATGAAGAATACATCTGGCCTGGGGGTTGTTTCGATGCAAAGCACTATGAATTGCCCAGGCTGTTGGATCAGGGGCATTAGGCTGTGACATCGTTTCTTTGTTATTGGCATCAATCAAGATTAAGTCGCTCGCACAAATTTCAGAAAAATGCCTGCCGATAGGGTTTAATAAAAATTGAGATCCATCATCGGAGACAGCAAAACTAAAGTGATTTGCTATAGCTTCATGCATATTAAGTCTTGCGGTCCATCTAAATGCTGCAGCTAGATCAATCCTTTCATTCCTAAAATCGTTTTTAACGATCGGTGAATTTGACTTAACGCACGTTCCTTTGCCATGATGACGACGAAGAATATGATTATATTCTAGCTTATCAATTGCCTTTCTAACGGTTCCAATACTAACATTTAGCAATTTTGAAAGTTGAGATTCTGAAGGTATAAAATCACCAGTTTTATATTCTTCGCTAGCAATTTTATCATTGATATGATCTATTACATTTTGGTAAAGCTTTTGGCTCATGAGTTTAATTTATCATAATTAGATAGCTTAAAGTATACTCATATATATGTGTTAGGTTTTTAATTTGTACCAAATATTAAAAGTTGACTCATATTATTTAAACTTTAATAAATGAAGATAACAGTATATTTTGAATTAATAAATTTCAGGTAAACTATATTCAATTTTATGGAGCTATATGATGCCGTTATTAGATGATTTAAGCAAAAAGGCTCAGACTAAATCTCCTAGAATTCTATTACCCGAATCAAACGACCCGAGAATCATTGAAGCTGCCGAGTCAATTTCAGATCAAAAAATAGCCCAAATTGTTCTTTTTGATAAGGACAAAGCATCTTCTTTGGGTATTGAGTCAATCGACGCTAATAACGAAGAATTGAAAGCCCAATATGCACAAACATTATTTGAGCTCAGAAAACACAAAGGAGTGACACTTGAAACCGCGTTGAATATGTTATCTAATCATACTGTCTTCGCTATGGTAGCTCTGCAAAGAGGGGATGTTGATGGGGTCGTTACTGGCGCCATAACGCCGAGCCAAGAGGTACTTAGTAACGCGCTAAGGATTGTTGGCGTAGCAGAAGGGAGAAAACTGGTTTCAAGTTTATTTTTAATGGCTTTCGACAACAACCATGACATGTATGGTGGCAACTTGATTTTTTCCGACTGCGCGATGAATATCAACCCAAATTCTGAAGAGTTAGCTGAGATTGCTAAAAGTGCCTATGAAACAGCCCAATCCTTCTTTAGTGAAAGTCCTAAACTAGCGATGCTTTCATTCTCCACCAATCAGAGCGCTAAACATACTGAGGTGGACAAAGTAAGGGAGGCAACTGAGCTTCTCAAGTCTTCAGTTCCAGGTATCAATGTCATTGGTAATGTCCAGCTAGATGCAGCACTTGACCCTAGCGTCTTAAAAATCAAAGATCCAGATTCATCTTTCTTGCCGCCAGCAAATGTATTTGTCTTCCCTAATCTAGACGCTGGAAATATAGGCTACAAGTTAGTTCAACGATTCTCAGGTGCCAGGGCGGTTGGTCCAATTCTTCAAGGGCTCTCAAGGCCAGTCAATGACTTATCCAGAGGCTGCAGCGTTGACGAGATAATAAATACGGTGGTTGTAACTGCAAATCAATGTAAGTAGCTCTACATTCCTATGTAGTTCGGCCCACCTCCACCCTCAGGTGGCGTCCAGTTAATGTTTTGAGATGGGTCTTTGATATCACACGTTTTGCAGTGAAGACAGTTCTGTGCATTGATTTGAAAATAGTCCTCACCTTCTTTATCAACAATCTCATAGACGCCAGCAGGGCAGTACCTTTGGGCAGGCTCATCAAAGAGCTCCTTGTTACGAGTCAACGGAATAGATGGATCCGTTAATTTAAGATGAACGGGCTGGTCCTCTTCATGGTTTGTTCCCGACAGAAATAGTGACGAGGTAATGTCAAAACTCAAAACGTTGTCTGGAGCAGGGTACTCTTTTGAATAGAGTGGATTGTTTAGGTTCAGTGAGTCGCAATCTCTTTGCTCATCCTTGATAGTCAATGGCAGTGAATTTCTAAAGATGTTTGACTCAATAAAGTTATAGGCGGCACCTAAATAAAAGCCAAACTTGTGCATCGCTGCACTGAAGTTACGTGACTTATATAGCTCCTTATATAGCGAGCTATTTTTAAATAAATCATCAAATTCACAAATCTCTTCAGAAAGTATTTTGTTGATATATTCTGCAGCCAAAATGCCTGATTGAAGCGCGCAATGGCTCCCCTTAATCTTGCTTGGGTTGAGGGTTCCAGCGTCACAACCAATAATCATTCCGCCATTAAAGTCCATCTTGACAAGTGAATTAATTCCACCCTTAGTGATTGCTCTAGCGCCGTATGAAACACGTTTGCCTGACTCTAAAAACTGTTTAATTTTTGGATGCTTTTTAAACTGTTGAAACTCTTGGAAAGGGCTATGACTAGGGTTCGTATAGTTAAGGTCAACAATAAGGCCTACAGCAATGCGCTTGTTGCCAAAATGATAGAGAAAGCCGCCACCCGTTGTTCCCTCATTGAGTGGCCATCCCATTGTATGAACAACATCACCAGCACTATGTATGTCATTCTCAACTTCCCAAACCTCTTTAAATCCGATAGCGAAGTGTTGCGGCGTCTTGCCCTCGTCTAGGTTAAATTCTTTAATAAGCTGCTTACCTAAGTGACCCCTTGCACCCTCGGCAAAAATAGTTTGCTTTGCAAGGATATCCATCCCAGGCGTATAGGTACCTTTTTGATTGCCTTCTTTATCGATCCCCATATCACCCGTTGAAATACCGTTAACTCTTCCGCTTTCATCCTTAATGTAGCTTTGTGCTGGAAAGCCCGGAAAGATATCCACACCAAGCTCCATCGCCTTTTCAGAGATCCACTGGCAAAGCTCACCTAGAGAGATAATGTAGTTACCTTTGTTATGAAGACTTTTCGGCATGAGCCAAGAGGGCACTTTAATGCTCTTGCTTTCTCCTGCAAGCCAGAAAAGGTCATCTTTGGCGACCTGAGTTTTGAGTGTTGGGCAATCTTTAGCGTCTTCAGGAAACAAATCGAAGAGCGTTTTGGGTTCGAATACTGCGCCAGACAGAATATGGGAGCCTATTTCAGAGCCTTTTTCAAGTAGACAGACTGAGAGGCTTGGATTGAGTTGTTTAAGTCTACAAGCTGAAGCGAGTCCAGATGGACCGCCACCCACTATCACTACATCATATTCAATCGATTCTCTATCCATTAAGTACTATTTTATACCTGATAAGCGTTCAATTCATTGAGTGCATCAAATAAATCGACCTGCCAAACTAGATCAGCCATCCTTGACATAGGCGCATCTGGATCATTATTAATTACTACAATCACTTGAGAGTCTTTCATGCCTGCCAGGTGCTGAATGGCACCTGAAATTCCAACAGCAAGATAAAGCTTAGGCGCTACAACCTTTCCAGTTTGTCCAACCTGGTAATCGTTAGATATAAATCCGGCGTCAACAGCAGCCCTTGAAGCGCCAACAGCAGCATCTAATTTATCTGCCAATTGCTCAATCAAGGCAAAGTTGTCTTTGGATCCAAGTCCTCTTCCACCAGAGACAATGCGCTCGGCTGTTGTTAGCTCTGGACGCTCTGATTGAGATTCTTGAAGAGAGACAAATGAAGAATTAGATTCAGGCATTGAAGGCGATAAAGACTCAACGGCTGCAGAGCCGCCGTCCCCTCCATGATCAAAAGCAGTTGCTCTCACCGTCATCACAATAGTTTCATCAGACGTCTCTACAGTTGCCATAACGTTACCAGCATACAAAGGTCGAACAAATGTGTTTGGTGATTTAATCTCACAGACATCTGAGATAGGCTGAACGTCAAGTAGGGCGCCAACACGAGGTAAAATATTTTTACTATAGGTAGATGAACCCGACACCAAAAATTTGTAATCTGCCATCACATCTGCGATGAGTTTGCTTGCAACTTCGACATTGGCATGCTCGAGAGAATCATCAACAATCGTTTTAACTGTATTGATACCGTTCAGCGTAGCAGCAGCTGAAGCATTAGCTGAATCATTTGTTAAAACAAGTGCATCAACACTATCAGCAAGTTGAGAGGCTGCAGTTAGTGCTGCTCTGCTATTTGCGCTCACTTCTGAACCGTTTAGTTCGATTAATATAAGTGCTGACATTATAGAACTCCCATTTGATTTAACTCAGTAAATAGCTCTTCAGCAGAATTTATCTGCTTAGATGCTCTATCTTTAGTGCCTGATTCTTCGACACTGAGGACCTTAATACGGGGCGACGTATCGACCCCAAGGCTTGACAACTCAATGGTCTCTAAGGGTTTAGATCTAGCCTTCATAATGTTTGGAAGTGACGCATATCTTGGCTCATTTAATCTAAGATCAACGGTCACAATAGCTGGCATGTTAAGTTTTCTAGTTTCAATTCCTGAGTCTATTTCACGGCAAACTTCAACACTACTTCCATCTGAGCTTAAATCAAATTTAGAAATAAAGGTGCCGAGTGAGTAATCCAACAGTCCAGATAAAATTTGTCCAGTCTGGTTGTTGTCATTGTCAACGGCCTGCTTGCCCATAATGATGAGCTCTGCTTCCTCACGCTTGATGATGTTTGCAAGAATCTTACCAACATGCAGAGGCTGAAGATCAAGCTCTGTATCAGTCTTAATAAATATAGCGCGATCAACGCCCATTGCTAGAGCAGTTCTCAGCGTATCGACAGTTTTGTCTGTACCAATACTGACTGCAACTGTCTCGGTGGCAGCGCCACTTTCTTTTAGCGTTAAAGCCTCCTCAACTGCAATCTCACAAAACGGATTCATAGCCATCTTTGCATTCGATAGATCGACCTGCTGTGTCTGTTTGTTGACTCGAGCCTGTGTGTAAGGGTCGAGAACTCTTTTAACTGGAATAATTATTTTCATATTAGATTAATAAATTCATTAAAAACTCGCGAATAATACCATATAAATTAGATTTGTCTATCATTAGAAATTACATTTTTTTTTGTGTAATAAATTCACTTTTAAATGACGTTTCAATATCAGCTATTTAATATTAAGTGGAAATCTTAATCTCGCTTCAGCGCCTTGCTGAATAAAGCGATTCTGCAGACTCACTTCTCCGCCATGAAGCTTCATTATCTTTCTAACAAACCTTAAACCCAAACCGTTCCCTCTAGCGCCAGTGTCTGGTCTTGTCACTGAAAAAAACCTTGTAAAAAGTTTGTTGATAACTTGGGGTGGTATCCCAGGCCCATCATCAAGAACAATGATAGAAATTGCTGAGTTCGTTTGAGAGGCTTTAATAGTAATTTTTCCAGAAAGAGGGGAGAAATCTAATGCGTTATTAACAATATTACCAATAGCCTGTTCTAGAAGTATTTTTTCAGCCTTCAGGGTTGCATTACTACTAATTTGAATATCGATATTGAGGTCCTTATCTAAAATCGTTTTAGCACGACTTGGCGCCTTTAAGACAGTATTGACGACCTCTTTAACGCTCAGCGTTTCGACATTATTAAGTGCTTCACGCCTCTCAATCCTTGACAAGTCAAGAAGTCTATTAACGAGAAGATCCATATGCTTATTCGATTCAAGGATGTTCTCTACAAAGCGCTTCCTTTGCTTTTCACTCATTGGGCTTAAAAGGTTTTCTGCAGTCAGCTGAATGCCTGTAATAGGTGTTCTGAGCTCGTGTGCAAGCGTGTCTATATATTGTTCTACATCGTCCTTAAGTTCAACGTCTGCTCTTGCATCTTTAATCGTTTTGGCGAGCTTATTAAACTGATTATTAAGGTCTGGCATTAAAACATCTTCACCACTAAAAAGGTTGGACGTGTATTTTTGAACACGATTAATGTTTCTAGATATACGATAACTTCCAAGAAAGCCAAAGAGCAAAGAAATAACAAAGATATAAAAGATAAACCTTAATAGATAGCTCTCGCCCATCAAATCAATCAGAGGGGCGACAACAACAACGGTACCTATTATCTCCCCATTGTTTCCATAAATTGGGTTTGAGGCATTTAAAAATCTAGATTGGAGGAAGTATTCAATGACAACGCCTCTGGCTTTCTTTGTTCCAGCTACCTTATCCGTGACAACACTTGTTGAGTCAGTGATGCCGCTAAGTGCAGACTCAACCTCGTTAGACTCACGCATATCTGCACCCAAAGTTAGGCCTCTTGAATCAAGCACCAAAAGACCGTCTTTGTCAGTCACATAAATTGCTAAGTTCTCAAGTTTTTGGGGGTTGTTGCTGTCAATCGTATTTCTTTGAGATCGAAGGTAGTTCACAATCAAAGTTTCAAAGGTTTCTAAATCAATTTCACCATTTTTGTTATTTTGAGAGGCAACACGGCTCATTAAACTTGAGACTTCTACCATGACAGATTTTGCAGACTCAAAGGTTGTTCTTTGAGCAAATAACCATAGAAGACTTGAACTTACAATGAAGTAGAGAAGAAAGAGTTTTGTGCCAATGTTAAGCTTGAATCGCTTCATTCAATCAGGCTGTATCCAATGCCTCTGTGAGTTTCAATGTACTCATTGTTTTCATCTAACTCGTGAAGGCGCTTGCGTATTGATTTAATGTGTGTGTTGATGGTCTTGATATCGGAGCCGTGAGGCCTATCCCAGATAATACTCATTAAATATTCTCTCGAGTGAACTCTGTTAGGGTTTTTGACAAGGTGGGAAAGTATTTTGAATTCAGCAGGTGTGAGTGTAAGGTCCTGATTTAAAAAAACGACTCTCTGCATAGCGTGATTGATGCTAAATTTTGAATCACCGCTTTTTATCTCTGGCTTAACCATCCTTAGTTGAGCACGAACATGCGCAACAACAAGCCTTGGACTTAGAGGCTTGGTGACGTAAGCATTCGCACCGAGGCCCTCGAGACCTAGGACCTGATCTGATTCATCATCTCTCGCAGAGATAATAATAACTGGGAGGTTAGATTTTTCACGAACCTTTCTGAGTAAATCAAAGCCGTTCATATCTGGCAAGCCAACATCCAGCAAGATTAAATCAACTTCGTTATCTTTATGGAATTCGAGTGCATCGTTTCCGTTGTCAAACCATTTACAATTAAAAGAGTCTTTTTCTAGAATAAAACAGATACTTTCAGCTATCGTTTTGTCATCTTCGACTATTAAGATTGTTTGCATATTCAGGTAATTATTTGTTCAAGAAAAGCCGCATTGTAAATCAAAATAAAACTAAAGAAAGAATCTTCATAAAGTCTTCATCAAAACTCCATATATAAAACATTTGACATTTCTATTTAGAGCTTAATATGTACACATTGTTTTTAGTTTATTAGAGATTTTTTTTTGTAACTACTACCCCTTTGAGTTACAGATTAAACAAGACGTCAGTATTCTAATTTCTAGGTTAGATTATACATGCCATTTTGTTAGTCTCTAATAGCTAAAAACAATATTTAGATTTTTAGTTTATGTGTAAGTTTTTAAAGAACCTCGAATACCTATGCCATTCCCTCTCCGTTTGGCAACTGAGGTGCCCGCTTTAGTTGGCAGGTTACTCCTACCAGCCAACTAAAGTTTTTTTCTTAACTAATAATAATAGATGCAAAAAACAATGCCTAAAAATTCGCTAAAAAAATCTACAATTTCATATTGCAGAAGAAACAATATTAATGAAAAACAACTTGTCAAAGCTGTGAATTGGTATCTTAGTGCTAAGCGCAGCTCAAAGAACGATTCAAATATTGATTCTTCTTTAAAGACATAAAACGACAACTTTAAATTTCTCTGCCAATGAAAAGATTTTTCAAACAACTCATTGTTGCTGTCCACTTTTTGCCGATCTCATATGCAGCTTTAGCAGACATTGAAGTTGGCAGCCAAGCCCCAAATTTTATTCTTAGCGACCAGCATAACGTCCAACATCAACTTAGTGATTACGAGGGAGGCTGGGTTATATTGTATTTCTATCCGAAAGATGACACACCAGGGTGTACAACTCAGGCATGTGATTTCAGAGATGCTGTAAAAAGAATTGTTGCAAGTAAGTCCAATGTTTTTGGAGTTAGCCTTGATAGTGTTGAGTCACACAAACGTTTCGCTGATAAAAACAACCTACCATTTTCACTTCTCTCTGATGAGTCTGGAGAAGTCTCTAAGGCTTATGACTCCCTTAATAATTTTATGAGCTTTAAAAGCGCTAAACGGAATACATTTATTATTAATCCAGAAGGAAAAATCGCAAAGATTTATCGTTCTGTTAAACCCAGTACACACTCACAAATGGTCCTCAATGATTTGAATCAACTTCAGAATTAATTTTTTTTGTAGTTCCTGAGCAAATTCAATTTAGCCTTTCTACTCATTTTCTTGATACTCAACTCCCTTTTAAGGGCCTCACTTCGTGAACCAACTCCTTCTTGGTAGACAACTTTTAATGGCTTTCGAGCTCTTGTGTATTTAGCGCCACCAGGCAATTCACCTGTATGCTGTTTGAGACGATTTTCTAAATTATTGGTGATACCGCAATAGAGAGTTTTATCACCACATTCAAGGAGATAAACCGTCCAAATTTTTGTAGGAATATCAATCATTAAAAACTTTTTACCAGATTTATAAATTACAATATTAAATTACACTATAATTCGCGTCTTTTTAATATTATTTGGCTCTATAAATATTATGTTATCAATCGTTATGCGCTCAATTTGGCCACTCTTTTTAGGCATCCTATTTATTGGTCTTGGTAACGGACTTCAAGGAACATTGAGTAGCTGGAGAGCTGACTATGAAGGGTTTTCAGTGATAACCACTGGACTCGTCATGTCGGGCTATTTTTTGGGAGCTTTTGCGAGCTCTATAATCTCTCCTAAACAAATAAAAAAGACGGGGCAAATTCGTACCTATGCCGCATACGCATCGATTGCCTCAACTGCTATCTTGATACAAATATTGTTTATTGAGCCACCAGTATGGTTTATTTCTCGGTTTTTATCTGGCTTTTGTATTGCTGGAATAATGATTATTGTTGAAGGCTGGCTCAACTCAATTTCATCAAACGAAAATAGAGGTCAAATATTTTCAATCCACATGGGAGTCGTTTGGGGAGGGCTTGCGCTTGGTCAAGGACTATTCGCTGTCGATGATCCTTCTGGCTTTCATTTGTTTTTGTTGGCCTCAATATTGCTATCAGTTTCTTTAATTCCAATTCTCTTGACAGAGATTAAGGCGCCGGAATCTGAGGTTCAAGAGTCCCTTGGAATTGGAGCTTTATGGAAGGCATCCCCCTCCGGTTTTGTGACGATTGGAGTTTCAGGGCTTGCGTCTGCTGGGTTCTTTGGTGTTGGGACTATTTATGCGATTAAGTCAGGCTTGGGAGTCTCTGAGACCGCTTTATTCATGACACTTTTTATTGGTTTTGGGGCTGCCTCCCAATGGCCTCTTGGGTGGCTTTCAGACAAGATTGATCGTCGTAAAGTAATCTTGCTTTGCTGCCTATTAGTAACAGGCATTTGTATATTGCTTTCAATATTTGATTTTTCAAAGGTAGTCTTTTTGATTTTAAATGGCCTTATTGGCGCCTTTACCTTGCCTTTGTATTCTCTTGGTGTTGCGCAAACTAATGACCGTTTAAGGCATAGTCAAATGGTTAGTGCAAGCGGAACAATTGTTTTAGTGTACAGTGTCTTTGCATCACTAGGTCCATTCTCTATGAGTTATTTGATTAATATATTCGAGAGCTTTGGATTCCTTATTTATCTCATCATTGTTCATTTGCTGATAGCAACTATAGTTTTCGCTATGATGTTTATTACTGACGATGTTGATGAATCTGATCAGGCAAACTTCCAGGTGATGACCCAAAGACCTAGTGTCGTAGGAATGGAGGTTATTGCTGAAGAGGCGCTAGAATCTCAATTGGAGTCGGACACTGAAAAGCTAAACATTCATTAAACGCTTGCTGGGTTGTCAAGGTCGTGGCCTAAGTCCTTGAGGTCTTGATATCGATCACCAATCCTGTGGTGAGGCCTCCCACCTATTGATGCTCCTAGGGCAACCACTATTTCGTCGTCAGCTGGGGCGTCTGGAATTGAGAGTTGAATCGTTAAATAATGAGATCGACGGCCAGCATCATTCTTATCCATTAATGGAATCAGAATAGGTGCATTAGCACCGCCACGCGTATTACAAAAGGACAGGTAAGATTTAGCACCAACCGCCTCACGATAAAAGTTACCAAAGCGAAGAGTGTGAATGATTCCAGATGCATGCTCAATTTCACCTTTTAGGCCAACAATTGCAGATTTACCATAGCCTTCGACATTCTCTCCCGAGCCTGCCTCATTTATGATCATTGCGGTTAATTTCTCACCCAGTCCTGGGGCAACATCGAGAATGCCAGGCTTAAGGTTGTCTATAAATTGACCTCCTTTTTCCAAGCTAACCCATGGATTATTAATGACAGCGACTGCAGCTATAAGGATTAGAGGTTTTGGAGCCTCTTTATTTCCTTCGATAAACGTTTTTTCTACGTGTAACAATGTTTTTCTTATTTGTGCGGGCATTCTATCTCCAATTTATTTGCTTGCCTTATTTGGGCCTCTTTGAAAAACAACAATTAAAGCGCCAGTCTCAGAAAATGAAGAGTGCTGACTACCTGGCTCAAAAGAGACAAACTCACCTTTTCGAAATACAGTGCCATCTGAATCAATCAACTCACCCTCTATCATTAAAAATTCTTCAAAGCCCATATGTATATGTGGAACTGTCTGCGCACCAGGCTCCATTTTTAAAACGTAGCTGCCTTGGCCTGTTACTTGGTCGTAACTAATAATGTGCCAGCTCATTTTTGGAACCGGAGACCCATAGCGATCAAAAGGCTTAAAATCAACGTTATGAATATCAATGACGTGTCTATCGTTCATGGTTTTGACAACTCAGATTCATTTAAATGGATGATTGGAGCCAATTATCTTTGGCGTAAATGCAATTATCATCAATCACATGAATGCTGAAGGCTTGCCTCGACTTACTAGAGGTGTTTTCAGCACTGTAGTGAGGAAGCTGACCATGTAAGACAATCAGAGTTCCAGCCTTGACTTCTAGAAGGTCAAGAGGAGAGTCAGGCCAGGGCGTTTCATCTAAAATTTCAAACTCTGTACCTCCAGAGTCAGCCAATTTGAAGCGTTTTTTTAAAGGCTTTGTATGGCCACCTGTAATGGCTTGAAGGCAGCCATTTTCAATATTTGCATCCTCTAGCGCGACCCAAAATCCAATACAGCTCATGGGTGAAGTGTACAGAAAAGTTGAATCTTGATGAAGTCCCACTTCACCGCCAATATTGGGCTGTTTGAAGATGTGCATTGATTGAAGCTTCCTTGGTTTAAGAATGCCTAGTTGTTTGCTCATTTCAGAGATATCTAAATCGTTAATTACTTTTTTGTAGACTGGGTCTAATTCATGCTGAGCGTGGCCTATCTTATTAATTGATTTTTGCTTTGGAACAGTAAAGTTACCGTTGCTATCAATAGCTTTCTCTTCAAAAAAGAAGCAAATTTGATCACCTGAATTTAGGAAATAATCATCACTAGATCTCTCTTGCTCATTGGTCGTAAAAATCGAATGTGAATTAGAGGGATGAAAATCATCAATTAGTTCCTCAGCACGATCCATCAATAACTTTCTTTGAGTTGAGCCAAGAAAGTCTTTTACGACAACGTAGCCATCTCTATTGAATGATGAAATTTGATTTGATGACAACATTATGTAATTAAGGTTACTCGGTTTATGCTTCAGATTATATTAGCTTTAAAACTTAATAGACATAAGTTTTATAAACTCTGTTTGTAATTTTTGAAAAGATCTCATAGGAGATAGTGTCACTGTTCTTTGCCAACTCATCAATAGAGATATTTGTACCAAAAAGCTCTACACGGTCGCCAATTTGAGGGTTTTTTACACCATCTAAATCAATCGTGATCATGTCCATAGAGACTTTACCTGCAAGTTTCGCTATACAGCCATTAATAAAAACTGGTGTACCATCTTTGGCGCTTCTGGGATATCCATCTGCATAGCCGATAGCTACAACGCCAATTGTTGTGTCTTTCGTGCAGATATACCGATCACCATAACCAATGGAATGACCCTTTTTAAAAGATTTAATTGAAATAATTGATGAAGTTAGTGTCATTGCTGGCACAAGCCCTTTAAAGCTTTCATTGTATGGAAAAGGGGAGGAGCCATACAGCATAATACCCGGCCTTATATATTCAGCATGTGAATCACTGTAGGCCATTACTGCAGCTGAATTTGCCAGAGAAGATTGATAATTTGTAGAGTCAGTAAGACTATTAATTTTTGATAACTGTGCCTTTGTAGAGTTGCTCGCTAGGTTGTCTGCACAAGAGAAGTGCGACATCAGCGTTATGTTTTCAACTTTATTACTATTTTCAAGTAAATCAATAACTCCTTTAAGGTCTTTGTTTTGGAACCCCAAACGGCCCATACCTGAGTCAATCTTAACAAAAATATTAAATTTAAAGTTTGGTTGGTAGCTAAGTATCCAATCAACTTGAAGCGAGTTGCAAACTACAAGCCAGAGATTTAAGCGACTGACCAGTTCCAGTTCAGACTCTTCAAAAACACCCTCCATCAATAGAATAGGTGTGCTTTCAATTCCAGATTCTCTTAGCTCTTGAGCTTCCTCAGTGCAGGCAACGCCATAGCAGCCTGCCTCTCCCTCTAGGTGCTTTGCTACCTTGATGGCTCCATGGCCATATGCATTTGCTTTAATAACCGCTATCACCCTGGATAGAGGGGCTAATGATTGAGCATAATGATAGTTTTTTTTGATTGAGCCAAGGTTAATTGAGGCGATACATTGTCTAGACATGACTCTTGGATGTTTTGTTGGCAAAGCTGTATCTTCTCATGTCTATTCCTTCTAATGATATTTCAGGCTCAACGCCTGATATAAGGTTAGCTAACAGTTTGCCAGAGCCGGCTGACATTGTCCATCCAAGGGTTCCATGACCGGTATTAAGATATAAGTTATTATAAGGTGTAGATCCAATAATCGGCGTACCATCTGGTGTGCTGGGCCTAAAACCGGTCCAAAAATCTAAATCGTTTGTCGATTTATAAGAATGTGGAAATAGTCTATCTATGCCATGCTTTAGTGACTCGAGTGATTTGGCTCTTAAGTCCTGATTAAAGTCAGTTAAGTGGGCTATTCCAGCAACCCTTATATTGTTACCAAGCCTAGTGATACCAATTTTATTTTTATCGTCCATTATTGTCGATTGAGGGGCATCCAGATCATTTAAGACTGGTAGCGTTATGGAATAGCCTTTGACTGGGTATATAGGGGTTTTGATGCCTATCAATGAAAGAATTTTTGAGGAGTAGCTACCAAGCGACACTGAATAACAATCCGCAGTGAAGCTTCCCTGTTTGGTCAATATTGAAGACACAGCATCATTTTTTATCACTATAGACTCAATCTCTGTGTTGAACTCAAATTTAACGCCTATTTCTATACATTTTTCATAGATTTGGTTTGAAAAAAGATAGCAATTACCGGTGAAATCATTTTTAAAACGTATTCCACCAGAGAGCTTATTATTGATATATTTTAATCCTGGTTCAGCCTGGACGCATCCATCTGCATCTAGAAGCTCATAATTTAGATTGTATCTCTCTAATATCGAAATATCTTTCTTTACACTTTTAAACTCTTTTTCGTCCCAGAAAAGTTGAAGAGAACCCTGCTTTCTTTGCTCATAATTAATATTAAAATCACTCTCAATCTCGAGTAGTGATTTTTGAGAATAATTAGCAATTCTCAGCATTCTGCTTTTATTGATTTCGTAACTTTTGTGATTGCAGTTTTTATACAATCGATACATAAACTTTAATGTATTTAAGCTTATGTTAGGGTTGACTAACAAAGGAGACCTTCCGGTCAAAACCCATTTAATCAAACTCGTGGGAAGTCTCGGCGCCGCCCAAGGTGAAGAGAACGCGTAAGATAACTGGCCAGCGTTGGCATGACTTGTCTCCATGGCAACGCTGTCTTGTCTATCGATAACGGTTACCTCGTGACCCTGCTTTGCTAGGAAGTAGGCAGAGGTTGTGCCAATTACACCGGCACCAAGAACAAGAACTTTCATGAGAAATTAAGGCGATTAAAGTTTAAATTTTACCACTTGAAAAGATTCAAATATCTGAATGAATTATCTATTTTTTTTGTTCTAAATTTTTGATGAATAAAAACTAAAAAAAATAAATTAAATCATTGAATTACCAAAATTTATGAAATGTTAAAAAAAGAACAGCTAAGTTATATATTTATTAAATAATGTGGGTTAAAATTACATTTTTTACTCCAATTTAGGAAGTCCTTATGTTTGATAAAAATCTTACTTTAAATGATGTTGATTCTGACATCGCAAAAGTAATCAGTGCCGAAGAGGCAAGACAAGAAGCCCACATTGAATTGATTGCATCTGAAAACTATACTTCACCAGCAGTAATGACTGCTCAAGGCTCTCAATTAACTAATAAATATGCTGAAGGCTATCCATCTAAGAGATATTACGGTGGTTGTGAGCATGTTGACGTGGCTGAAGATTTAGCTATCAGCAGAGCAAAGAAGCTCTTTGGTGCAGCCTATGCCAATGTTCAGCCTCACTCTGGCTCTACCGCAAATGCGGCGGTCTTTCAAGCACTTCTAGTTCCTGGGGACACTATTCTTGGTATGAGCTTGGCTCATGGTGGCCACTTAACGCATGGCGCTGCTCCATCATTCTCAGGAAAAAATTTCAATGCTATTCAGTATGGGCTTGATGAATCAACCGGAGAGATTGATTATGATGAAGTCGAAAGACTAGCTAAAGAACATAAGCCAAAAATGGTGATTGCTGGTTTCTCAGCATACTCAAGAGTAATTGATTGGCAGCGTTTTAGAGATATTGCAGATATGGTTGATGCCTATTTGCTTGTTGATATGGCTCATGTTGCGGGCTTAATAGCTACTGGTGACTATCCTTCACCGATCAATATAGCTGATGTTTGTACAACCACAACTCACAAAACACTGAGAGGGCCTCGTGGCGGTCTTATTTTGGCTAAATCTAATGAAGAGATAGAGAAAAAACTAAACTCTGCCATTTTCCCAGGAATTCAGGGTGGCCCATTGATGCATATCATTGCAGCAAAGGCTGTAGCCTTCAAAGAGGCGTTGAGTGATGACTTTAAATCCTATCAAAAGCAAGTCGTAAAGAATGCAAGAGCTATGGCAGCTGTCTTTATGGAAAGAGGCTACGATGTTGTCTCAGGTGGAACAGATAACCACGTTTTCTTGGTCAGTTTTATCGAGCAAGGCTTAACAGGCAAGGCTGTTGATGCGACACTAGGTTCAGCGCACATTACTGTTAACAAGAACTCTGTGCCAAATGACCCTCAGTCTCCGTTTGTAACTAGTGGAATTAGAATTGGAACGCCTGCTGCTACAACGCGCGGTTTTGGTGAGTCGGAATGCAGAGATATAACCAACTGGATTTGTGACATCTGTGATGACATTGAGAATGATGATGTGGTTAATGGTGTTCGAGCGAAGGTTGAAGAGCTCTGCTCAAGATTTCCAGTTTATAAGTAACGCTGATGCGCTGTCCTTTTTGTCAATCCGATGACACCAAGGTTTTAGATACTAGACTGCTTGATGACGGCTCACAAGTTCGCCGAAGAAGGGAGTGTGTTGCTTGCGGAGAGAGGCATTCAACTCGAGAAACAGTTGATCTGAATCTTCCAAGACTAATCAAAAGTGACGACTCAAGACAAACCTTTAGTGAAACTAAATTGCGCTCTGGTTTACTCAAGGCGCTAGAAAAAAGACCCGTCGAGACCTCTAAAATTGAAACTGCCATTCAGAAAATTCAAAGAAAATTAATGGCACAAAACGATAGAGAAGTACCTTCTTCGATGCTTGGTGAATGGGTTATGGAGGAACTTAGAGCGCTTGATGAGGTTGCCTACATTCGCTTTGCTTCAGTTTATAGGCAGTTTCAAGACATTGAGGAATTCAAGAGCGAAATTGATAAGTTAATCAACAAGTAACCTTATGGCCAAAACAAAAATAGAGTTTGTATGCCGGGAGTGTGGAGCATCACACCACCAATGGGCTGGCCAATGTCTAGATTGCAAAGAATGGAACACTCTAGAAGAGATTGTCATATCGCAAGCCACTGCATCAAAGCCTGATAGCCTAAAAGACCTTCCAGCCTCTAAAGTTCAGAACTTGTCTGAAATTAAATCTCAAAATAAAGATCGACTATCGACCGGACTCTCTGAGCTTGATCGGACGCTAGGTGGGGGCCTTGTTGACGGTTCAGTTGTACTTATTGGTGGTGACCCTGGTATTGGAAAGTCAACCCTAATTCTTCAAGCTTTGGTAACATTAAATAAAGCCAACACTACTTTATACGTTAGCGGTGAAGAGTCTGCTGAACAGGTGAGCGAAAGGGCTGTTAGATTAGGTATCAAGGAAGATGTTCTTTTTATTGGTGAAACGCATTTAGAGAAAATACTTAAGCTCTCAAAAGATGTTCAGCCAAAGGTTATAGTCATAGATTCAATTCAAACCATGGTTACTGATCTATCAACCTCAGCACCTGGATCCGTCACACAGGTAAGAGACTGCGCAGCGCAGCTTACTCAATACGCCAAACAAACCAACACGATATTACTCATGATTGGCCATGTAACAAAGGGTGGGGCGCTTGCGGGACCAAGAATTCTTGAGCACATGGTGGATACTGTTCTCTACTTTGAGGGTGATGCTGGTGGCCGTTATCGAATCATAAGAGCTGTAAAAAACCGTTTTGGTGCGGTGAACGAAATAAGCGTTTTTGCTATGGGTGAAAAAGGACTTCAGCAAATCAGCAACCCATCTTCTATATTCCTATCTAATCAAGAAAACCCATCATCAGGCTCAATGGTTATGGTTACCAGAGAAGCAACAAGGCCACTACTAATTGAGATTCAGGCATTAGTTGACCAGTCTAATGGCACCCCAAAGCGTGTAAGCGTCGGTTTAGATCAAAACAGATTAGCACTTCAACTTGCCATCCTTCATAAGCACTCGGGCATTGCAACGTTTGATCAAGATGTATTTATTAATGTTGTTGGCGGAATTAAAGTAACTGAAACTGCTTCCGACCTTGTTGTCATGCTTGCAATAGTCTCAAGCCTGAGAGATAAAATCATTCCAAGCAAATGGATTGCGTTTGGTGAAGTTGGACTTACAGGCGAAGTTAGGCCTGTCTATAACGCTCAAGAAAGACTCTCAGAGGCGCAAAAACAGGGTTTTGAGCTCGCAATAATTCCAAAAGGAAATACACCTAAGAAAAGCATTAAAGGGATGAAGATTGTATCAGTCGGTTATTTATTTCAAGCCATTCAGTATTTGCTTGAAAACAGCTAGATATCTACAAATCAATTCCTTTTTGAGCTCTGATATTAGCCCTAAAAGCATGCTTTATATCTTCTACTTCGCTGACTGTATCTGAAGCGTCGATTAAGCCTTGACTAGCGGCTCTTCCTGTAATAACTACATGTTGATCTTTAGGTCTATTTGAAAGGACCGTGAGAATTTCAGATTCATTTACATATTTATAGTTAACCATGTAAGTGATTTCATCAAGAACAACTACAGATATTTCTGGGTTAGTAAGAAATTTCTTAGCTTTACTCCAAGTCTCAATTGCCTTTTGTTTATCTAGTTTCTTATCTTGGGTATCCCAGGTAAATCCACTCTCCATGTGAGCAGAAACAATATTTGGATGATTATCTAAAAAGAGATCCTCTCCTGTTTGCTGATCACCCTTTAAAAACCTTACTAGACCAACTTTCATGTCATAACCTAAAGCTCTGCAAATCATGCCCATTGCTGAAGATGATTTCCCTTTTCCATTACCTGTTAAAAGAACGATGATTCCCTTATCGATATTGGCTTCATCGATTCGGGAATCAATATACTCCTTTTTTCGCTGCATTCGCTTTTTATAGGAAGTGGTCATAATTTATAGTAATGAAGAAGATACCTTAGAAATTATATGTCAAACCAAGTGTTGTGGTTTTTCCATAAGTATTATATCCCTTTGCCATTTCATAGTCCTTATCTAAAGCATTGTTTCTATTAAGGTATATTGTTAAATCCTCGGTAAAGTCATAGCTCGTACTTAAATTAAGTAGTCCGTAACCACCCAATTTAGTCGTTTCACTATCTTTATCCCATGCGCGCGATTTAGCGGTCCAGTTAATATTGCGTTTCCATTTTCCAGAAGATTTAGATAGACTCAGTGAAATAGATCGATTAGGTCGTCTACCTTTTTGCTTGTTAGTTGCTTTATCAATAGCTTTGTTATAGTCAATGCTAGTATCTAAATCCCAGCCAAGTAGATCAGTCTCAAGTGATAACTCTGTACCAGTAATGTTTGTTGTGCCATCGTTAATATAATAACCATCATAATTACTTTCGGGGTCAATATAGCTAAATGCATCTTTAATCTTAGTTTGATAGAATTTAAGTTCAACTAAGCCAAAATTTGATTCATTTTGTATTCCCATCTCTATACTTTTTGAACGCTCAGGATTAAGGGTTGGAATGCTCAAAGTTTTACTTTTGTTTACATTTGTTTTGTTTTGATAATGATTTGGAATATTTGTGGCACTTCCATATGACGCACTTAATCTTGAATTTATTGAAACATCTCTTGCCCAATTGAAGTTATAAGTCGTATGTGTTCCAAAATCATTGTGATCAACAATTCTAGCTCCAATAGATAACTCATTATCAATAATTAATCCTTGCCATTGGGTAAAAATATCTTTGTGCTTGATACTTTTTTTGTTGTCAACATCCTTATCATTTGAATTCATAATTCCAACGGATAATTTACTAAAATCAAAATCAAGCTCATTAATAATTGATAAAGTATTCAATTCGTATTTGCTCCCATGCCGCATGATATTTTGATCATTGATGTCGATTCTTGTTAGAAGTCTATCACTAAACTTTTGATTCACACCAAGACCAATCTGTCTCAAATCATTTTGATAATTTTCATTTCCATAAGTTTCGTCGTACATTATGTTTGCTTTTGAATCAATCATGTTAAGGCTAACTGATGTACTTTCAGAAATATCTCCACCTATATTTAAACCAAAGGTTTGTCTATCACTTGGATCGAAATCATCATCACCTCCAGTAGTCTTGAGAGTGGCATCAATACCATCAGTTATAAAGTCAGTAAAAGTAAAATCCAAGTAGCTAGAATCATTTTTATAGTAAGTATTAAAACTTGATTGTTTTGTGCCATTTGATCCATATGAGCTATCAATAGAGCTACTAGTAATTGAATTTGCGTTCTTATCAGTAAATACATTTATCACACCCCCAATAGCACCAGGCCCATATAAAGAGGAAAATGGGCCTTTTAGAATTTCAATTCGGTTAATTTGGTTGAGTGGGATCATCTTAAAATTTGGCTGACCACCAGTAATTGTTACTTTTTGTCCATCTATCAGCAACAGAGTGTGCTTACTTTCACTACCTCGAATACGAACAGCTGCTAAATTACCGGGACCACCTTCAAATGTAATTGAAGGTATTTTTTCTAGTAAGTTGACAAAAGTCGTTGCTCCGGTTTTTTTAATGTCCGATTTATCAAGTTTGATCGAAGTAGCTACTGATCCAATGACTGGAGATCCTGTTCTATATTCATTATTTAATGAAATTTTAATCGGTCCGATGACAGCTTGAGCAGAGCTAGACAAGAAGATAGCCACTAATGAAGCAGCAAGAATGACTTTTTTATAAAACATTATGACCTCTAATAAATAAAATTAAAAGAGGGATTTAGAGAAAAGGATTACGCATTTGCAGACCCTTAACTCACCACCCATCGTAGTATTAAGTAAACAAATTTGAGATGTATCGGACTAATCTACAAGAAATACCGTTGCGAGGGCAGCGTTGGACTCACACCAACTTCCATCACCAAATTTTCTCGAAATTATATCTATTTTTATTGATAGTGCAATAGTTAATTTTTCAATTCCATTATCTGTTTCATAAACTTAATAATAACAATACTTTGAAGTGTTAAAAGTCTTAGGTAAAATGTGTCAAAAGATTGGGGTTAAGCTGCAACTTATGAAAAGTAATTCACTTGAAAATTTGAGATCAGAAATTGATGAACTGGATCAAAAGATTCAGCTTTTGATATCTGAACGCGCGGATCTTGCAGCGCAAGTTGCGCTAGTCAAGCAGGAATCAAATACGCAGACTGCTTTTTACCGTCCAGAGAGGGAAGCTGAAGTCCTAAGCAGGGTAATTGAAAGAAACAAGAGTTTACTTAAGGACAAAGATATTGCACTTATCTTTAGAGAAATTATGTCGGCATGTCTTGCACTTGAGCAACCCTTAAAAATAGCTTTTTTAGGCCCTGAAGGCACGTTTACTCAAGAAGCAGCACTCAAACACTTCGGACATGGCGTCTCCCCACTTGACTGTGGAACCGTGGATGAAATCTTTCATCAAGTTGAAACGGATAACGCTCAATACGGCGTTGTTCCAATTGAAAACTCATCGAATGGTGTTATTGGTACGTCTCTTGATATGTTATATAGTCATGATCTGAACATATGTGGAGAAGTCGAGATCGCTGTAGCTCATCACCTTATGATGCAGGATCAGTCGCAAGAAATTAAGATAATCTATGCACATCAACAAGCACTCGATCAGTGCCATAGGTGGCTTGCTAACCATTATCCAAACACAGAACTCAGACCTGTGGCATCAAATGCTTTAGGTGCAAGAATGGTTAAAGACGAGCCCAATGCTGCCGCAATCGCCTCTAAAGTTGCTTTAAATATTTATGGACTTCAAAGAGTTGCTAAAAACATTGAAGATAACGCCGGCAATGTCACTCGATTCATAGTCATTGGCAAGGATGAAGTGCCTAAGGGAATGAATAACAAAACCTCCCTGTTGGTTGTCACAAAACATGAGTCTGGCGCTCTTTTTGATTTATTGGAACCTTTTAAAGACCATAATATCAATATGCTTCAATTGGCAAGACACCCTATACCTGGAGTTAAATGGGAATACCTATTTTTTATTGATATAGAAGGGCACCAAGAGGAAGACAATGTTAAGGATGCCATCTCAAAAGTTAAATCTAAAGTCTCTAAACTAGAGATACTTGGTTCATACCCAGTAGCAGTCCTATGAACGCCTGTGAATCAATCCTTGGCTTGAGTCCATATCAAGGAGGAAAGCCAATTGAAGAGCTTGCGAGAGAACTTGGCTTAACAAAAATTTCTAAGCTTGCGTCTAATGAAAATCCTTTAGGTATTAGCAGCAAGGTTAAAAAAGCAATTAAAGAATCACTATCGAGCATCAATCGTTATCCAGACGGTAATTGCTTTGAGCTAAAAAAGGCCATTGCTGCTAAACATAATGTGGCAACCGAAATGATTTCATTGGGCAATGGTTCGAATGAGCTTTTAGAGCTTATTGCAAGAGTTTTTGTTTCAAAAAAAGCTGATGAAGTTATTTTCTCGCAATATGCTTTTGTAGTTTACCCGCTTGTTACTCAAGCCTTGGGAGCTACTGCAGTTGTCTCCCCTGCAAAAAACTTTGGTCACGACTTAAATTCAATGCTTAGCATGATTACAAAAAATACTAGACTTATTTTTGTTGCTAATCCTAACAATCCAACAGGCACACTTCTTACTGATAATGAGATTTATAGCTTTTTAAAACGAGTACCTGAAGACATACCAGTCGTTCTTGATCAGGCCTATTTTGAGTATTTAAATATTCATGATGATACAATTCAATGGCTTAGCGAATTTAGTAATCTAATAATTACTCGAACTTTTTCTAAAGCATACGGTTTAGCGGGTCTTCGAGTTGGATATTCACTTTGTAGTCCATTAATTGCTGACTTTATAAATCGTGTCAGAGAGCCATTCAATGTGAACTACACGGCACAAGTTGCGGCTATTGCAGCCTTGCAAGATGACGACTACTTGTCTGAGTCAATCAAAGTTAACTCCGATGGGTACGAGCAACTGGTTGGGTGTTTTAAAGCACTTCGATTAAACTATATTCCGTCATACGCCAACTTTATCGCGGTTGAGTTTGATGACCCTATGGGTATTTACAATGCTCTTCTTAAGGAGGGGGTAATTGTTCGCCCTGTTGAAATGAGCGGATACCTTAGAATTTCAATTGGCACCTTTGAAGAGAATGAACACCTTATTACTGCGCTTAATAAAATCTTATGCTAAATAAAATTACAATTATAGGTGTTGGACTAATAGGAGGGTCTCTTGCAAAAGCCATCAAAGCTAATAAGTTAGCTACTGTAGTGTGTGGTTATGGCAGAGATCAATTGCGTCTAGAAAAGGCTAAAAAAGGCAATATTATTGATGAGCTATCAACTAATATTGGTGAAGCCATTAAAGGGGCTGATATTGTCGTTATTGCGACCCCGGTTGGTACATTTAAGCAAATTCTTGAAGATATAGAGCCATTAATCTCTGAACAAGTAATTATTAGTGATGTTGGCAGCACGAAAACCAATATTGTAAAAATTGTCAACACTGTTTTAAAGGAAAAATCAAAATGTTTTGTACCTGCTCATCCTATAGCTGGCAAAGAAAAGAGTGGCTTTGAGGTTAGTGTTTCAGATCTATTTGAAGACAAGAAAGTCATCCTTACGCCATTAGAGAATAATGCACCTGAATCCATAAAAGTAATTCATGACATGTGGACTGGACTTGGTTCTGAGGTGGATTACATGAGCTCTGAATCTCATGATGAGCTGCTCGGTATGACCTCTCATTTACCTCATATGCTTGCTTTTTCACTAGTTAATTATCTTGTCAGTCAAAACCCAACTGCTTCAATCTATGCTGGTGGAGGTTTTAAAGACTTCTCAAGGATTGCCTCGGGAGATGCAGTGATGTGGCGGGATATTTGTCTGCAAAATAAAGATCAAATCATTAATCATATAAAAGGCTACCAGGCAACCCTTAATGACCTTATTGATGCTATTGATGAAGATAACAGTGAAAAGCTGGAAACACTATTCACGACTGCGAAAAATACAAGAGACTCTTGGGTGGGTTAAGATAATCGATGGCTAGCTTTTTAACTTCCTGCTCTAGACCTTTATCAGGATCCATTAGAGTCCCTGGTGATAAATCGATTTCCCATAGATCTATCATGCTCGGCTCTATTGCTTCCGGAACCACAAAGGTCTCTGGGTTTCTTCAAGGTGAAGATAGTCTAGCTACCCTAAATGCCTTTAAAGAAATGGGAGTTTCAATAGAGCAAAATAGCTCTAATGTGACCATTCATGGCGTAGGTATGCACGGTTTAAAAGCGCCAACTAATGCTTTAAATCTTGGAAATTCAGGAACATCAATACGCCTAATGTCGGGCCTTCTAAGTGCGCAATCATTCGACTCAGAGCTTTGCGGTGATGAATCGCTATCCAAAAGACCAATGGCAAGGGTAATCGAACCCCTTCGTCAAATGGGGGCAGATATTTCAGGACTCAATTCAATGCCTCCTCTTTCGATTACTGGCGGAAAGGCTTTGACGGCTATAGAGTACACTTTGCCTGTTGTATCAGCCCAGATTAAGTCCTGCATCTTATTGGCAGGACTCTACAGCAAAGGCTCTACCACGGTTATTGAGAACGGTATATCAAGAGACCATACAGAAAGAATGCTTCAAGGTTTTGGTTATGAAGTTCAAACCTCACCAAATAAAATATCTATTAAAGGTGGAGGATCCTTAAAGGCATGCAATATTGAAGTGCCTAGTGATATCTCTTCGGCTGCTTTTTTTATGGTAGCTGCGTGCATATCTGATAAAGCAGACATTGTTTTAGAAGCGGTCAACATCAATCCGACTAGAACAGGTGTCATTGATATCCTTAAATTGATGGGTGGCAATATTGAGTTGCTAAATAAGAGACTTGACGCGGGTGAATTAATTGCAGATATTAGAGTTCAATCTTCGAATCTTAAGGGTATTCAAATTCCAGAACACTTAGTCCCACTAGCAATTGATGAGTTCCCAGCACTATTTATTGCTGCGAGCTGTGCCCAAGGCGAAACCCTGCTAACAGGTGCAAAAGAGCTCAGAGTCAAAGAGTCAGACCGTATACAAGTCATGGCTGATGGCTTGTCAACGCTGGGTATTAACAACCAAGTTTTAGAAGATGGCATTAGAATTATAGGCGGTGAATTCAAAGAACAAGCCTCACCAATTGAGTCTCACCATGACCATCGAATCTCTATGGCATTTGCCATCGCATCGGTTAGATCGAGCTCAAATATATCAATTAATGGCGTTGATAACGTGAAAACATCTTTTCCTAATTTTGTTGAGTTGGCTAATTCAATTGGAATGAGCATTACTGAAAGCGCTTAGATACTAAGTCAAGCATGGCGACCATCAGGTTGTTATAATACGCCCTTTAAAAAAAACTCTATTCTATGTCTATATACGAAGCAGTATTAAAAAACGCAGAGCCATTCTTTGCTTGGGATGTCCTCTCATGGCTGTTTGTTGCAATGATACTTGCAATTGTTATTGTTTTAATTGACTTGGTCTTCTCCAAGACTGATAGAAAGCTCACTTCAAATACTGAAGTTGAAAAGTCAAAAATTAGCAAAATCGCCTATTTTTTAATTTTTTTGAAGTTTTCAAAGTCTGAAAAATATAACCACAGACCTAAACTTGTCCAGTGGTCAATCGAGTTATTTCCTGTTTTGCTTTTAGTATTAGTCTTTAGAGGATTTATATTTGAACCTTTTCGTGTCCCATCAAACTCAATGATGCCAACACTTTTAACGGGTGATTTTATTTTAGTGAATAAATTTGATTATGGCTTTAGACTTCCTATAACAAACACCAGGCTTGTTGAATTTTCGAAACCAAATAGAGGTGATGTCATTGTATTTAGGTACCCAAATTATGAAAAAAACCCTGGCTATTCAGGCGTTGATTTTATTAAACGAATTGTTGCAGGTTCAGGCGATGTCATTTCTTATAATAATGATCAATTGACTATCAACGGTAATTCAATTGACATTAAGAAAATTGGGCCGTATATTGGCGTTGATTCAGGTAAGCCAATGAACAATTACCAACTTGTTCAAGAGTTTTTAGACTCAATGCCTCATGAAATGCTTCTGAATCCGAAAGGGCACTCAAAAGAACTTCCTGAAATCACTATTCCAGAAGGGCACTACTTTGTTATGGGCGATAATCGAGCACATAGTAGTGACTCAAGATTTTGGGGTTTCGTGCCAGAAGACTACATTATTGGCCGCGCAATTGGAATCTGGATGCACTGGGATTGGAACTTTAACACGATGCAATTTAGCAGAATCGGTGGATTTGACTAACAGTTGAAAGTGCCCTCAGTTATACATTTAAGGGCACTGAATATTCATTTATTATAAATCTTTAAAGCCTTAAGAACATTAACAGCTTCGTGGACATAGTAATCTTCGAGTAGAAGGTCTACAAACTCCTGATCGCGATCAGCGGCAATCTTATCTTGTGACTCTAAAATCTCCTCTGCAGTTAGCTCGGTTGGATCATCTGACTTAACTTCATCTTGAGACTCTAGAGCTTCTTCTTCTGATAAATCAGAAGTATCATTAGATTTAATTTCATCCTCAGCTGAGAGCGCGTTCTTAAGATCTTTTTCTTGTGAGCTAAAGTTTATTGACTCTTCTTCTTCATCGTCATCTTTCAATGAAATGTTATCGAGCTCAATATCAGGAGATATCCCCTTAGCTTGGATTGACCTGCCGGAAGGAGTGAAATATCTAGCAGTTGTTAATTTAAGGCCGTATCCATCTTGAAGACTCATCATGGACTGGACTGATCCTTTGCCGAAGGACTCTTCACCCATAATGATAGCGCGTTTATGGTCTTGTAAGGCGCCAGCAAGAATCTCAGAGGCTGACGCAGAACCCACATTCATGAGCACAACTATTGGCGCGCCATTCAAAATATCACCCGGCTTAGTAGGGAAAGACATGTTTGAAGTTGGGGTTCTACCTTCCGTATAGACAACTATTCCAGGCTCATCAATAAATAAATTAGAGATATCGATTGAAGAATCTAAAAGTCCGCCAGGATTGTTCCTTAGATCAATAATCAGTGAATCAAGATTACCTTCATTTTTCTCTACCAAATCTCCAATAATTTTCTCAACTACTTCAGCCGTTGGTCTTTGGAATTGAGCAATTCTTAGGTAGCCAATACCATCATCCACAAGCAATCCTTTAGCCGATGTAATGGTAATAATTTCTCTCGTAATTTCGACTACAAAAGGAGCGATATTAGGCCGACCAATGGTTAATTTGATTGTTGTTCCTGGAGCGCCTCTCATAAGCTTGACACCTTCCTCAAGGTTGATTTGACTAACGTTTTGGTCACCGATTTGTAAAATGATATCTCCTGCCTTAAGTCCAGCTCTGTATGCTGGCGTGTCATCAATCGGAGAGATGACCTCTATAAAGTCGCCTTTAGTGCCGATTACTATGCCAAGGCCTCCAAATTTGCCCATAGTACTCTCGCTGACCTTGGACTGATCAACAGGCTCCAAAAAGCTAGAATGAGGGTCTAATCCCTCTACGAGTCCTCTAATAGCATTATTAAAAAGTGTCTCGTCATCAATATCATCAACATACATCTGCTTGATTTGTGAAAAAACAGAAGTAAAGGTATTTAATCCTTCGAAAAATGAAGGTGAATCAAGGGGTGAGTAGTTATCATCATCTGCAACAGATAAGGTTGAAAATAATACAATAAATGCAAAAAAGAATGGCTTGAAAAAAGATTTTAGATTAATCATAGGAAGGCCTGAAAGGTCACAAAAAAATAAAATTGTACTAATAAACTTATTATTAAGCATGAAGAAATAATATAGTTTTTATGAAGAACATTTTAACTTTTAATTCATAAAGTTGTATGCTCAACTAAAATTGTCATCATAAATCTTATAATCACAAGTATTACAGGTAAATCGAATGGATAAAATATTAAAAGACTTTAGTTTAATTATCGACCTTAAAGTTGACTGGGGAGATATGGACGCTCTGCAGCATGTAAATAATATTGAGTATTTCAAATATTTTCAAACAGCTCGAATTGCTTACTTTGAAAAAATGAACTCTGGCGACCTATTTGGAGAGTCAAGAATTTCAACGATATTAGGCTCAACCCAATGCAAGTTCATTTATCCACTTTTTTATCCAGATAATATTTCAATTGGTGTTAGAGTTGATTCAATGGCAGATCAGTACTTCACAATGAAATATGAGGTTGTGAGTCATAACCATCAAAGACTGGTAGCTGTAGGCGACGCCAAAGTGGTTGCGTTTGACTATGCCAACAACACAAAAGCCTTAATACCTGATGAGGTAAGAAATACAATCATCGGTTTTGAAAAAACTAATATTGAGATAGTTGACTGAGAGCCTTCCTAGTAGGTACTTTTAGGCGGTCTCTTTCCATAGTCTTTTTCACTTAAATATTGAGAAATATGCCCCTGTCTTGTCCACAAGAGCTTATAGTATAAGGATTGTATATCCTCTACAGTTGAGTGCTTCACTGCTTCCAACGATAATAGGTTTTCTTTCCATATAACAAGTTTTGGATGCCTCTCTGAGGTAATCATAGGTTTATAAATTTGTTCTAAAAAATCTAGTCTTTGGAATACTGGTGCATAACTCGAATCTACTAAGGAAAACTGCTTTCCATTAAAAAATGGTGAATCTTCTAAACAATTTTCAACTAAATCAAAATCATTCAGCATTAATTCAAGGGTGTTCTTAAATTCACCCTCACTCTCTTTGATGGAGAGCTGAAAAGTATACAAGCTAATATTATTACAGAACTCAATCCAACTTCTATTTATAGCTTTAATAAGTAAATCTTCGGGATGAAGTTTTGGAGGATATGCTTCATCAATGTATTCGTTAATGACTGCTGATTCAAAAATTACCATATCTCCAACAATCAAAAGAGGTACTTTCTTGAGTGGCGATATAGCCAAAAACCATTCAGGTGGATTTCCTAAATCGATATACTCTATATCGTAATCAATACCTTTATATTGTAGCGTAATGGCAACTCTCTGAACAAAGGGGCATGCTTTAAAACTAACAAGTTTGGGTATTGTTTGTTTTTTCACTTGTTCTTTTCTTTTTTAAAATAGGGAACTAAAAAAACTAGGCATCCAAATAAAAAGAATGTGCTCCCAAACATTGACCAAAAACTTCCAATGCTAGCAATACAAAATCCGATTGCTGAAACAATAAAAAGAATCCATCCTAATAGATTGATGCTTTCATTTTTCATATATTAAAAATTAGTTTACAAATATAGTTGAAATTATAAGTCCAAATCCTTTTAAATGTGTAAGGTATCATTTTCTTTGTATGAAACCCTTGTGCTTGCTATGTCAGATTGGGGTAGTGAGTTATTGATTGAATATCAATCATTTTACTTATGAAAAAATTTTAACTTAATGGATAATTATATTCTTCAAAGAAAACAGGCTATTACTGTTTTTTTTGTTTTTGCTTTTGGATATTTTTTATCTTGCATGTTAAGAGCAATCACAGCTACTCTTTCTCCAGTTTTAACTCTAAAATTTGAGTTAATGGCGGCAGACTTGGGGCTGCTTGCTGGAGGTTATTTTTTAGGTTTTGCCTCTATGCAAATTCCCCTTGGATATTTGTTAGATAAGTTTGGACCAAAAAAAATTGTATCGTCATTTTTATTAATTGCGTTTATTGGAACGGGGGCTTTTGCGCTTGCTCAAAGCTTTTCAGGCCTACTAGTTTCCAGGATATTAATTGGAGTTGGAGTGAGTGCTTGTTTAATGGCGCCATTAACTGGCTATAGAATTTGGTTTGCAGAAAATCAACAGCAAAGAACAAATTCTTGGATGTTAATGATAGCTTCATTAGGATATTTATCGTCAACATTGCCTGTTCAACTTTTGTTACCCACTTTAGGTTGGAGATGGATATTCGGTGGGATTGCAGCATTGATATTAATTAGCATAATTTTAATGTTAACTTTTATTCCAAAATGGGATCATCAAAAGGATGAATCTTTGGATAACTCAATAAGACCGGGTTCATTTGTTGATGTTTGGAAAAATAAATTCTTTATCAGTGTTATTCCGATGGGTTTATTTAGTTATGGCGGGTTAATTGCGATCCAGACTTTATGGGCAGGACCCTGGCTGATTAGAGTTGCAGGATATTCTCCACTTGAAAGTGCTACAGGATTATTTTGGATAAATATTACAATGCTTATTTCATTTTTTTTATGGGGTTATTTTTTACCTAGAATCACAAATCTTGGTTTTAGTGCATTCAAAATATTAAAACTTGGTTTACCTATTAGTTTTTTGGTTATGTTAACGATTATCATTTTAGGATCAAAAGCAGGAGCATTTTATATTACATTATTTATCTTAAGTTCAATCTTCTTATCTGTAATACAGCCAGCTGTAGGTTTATCTTTTCAGAGCCACTTGGCAGGCAAAGCATTTACATCATTTAATTTATTAATCTTCTTAGGAACTTTTATAATGCAGTGGTTTATTGGTCTTGTAATCGATTTAGTTAAAAGTTTTGGCTATACTGAAATAATGGGATTTAAAGCAGCATTTTCAGTTTTCTTGTTTTTAAGTTTAACTTCTTATATATTCTTTTTAATTATTAATAAAAAATCAAAATCTTTTTAATATGAAAAAACCTCTCAAAATTACTGAACTACGGCGTATCAACTAAACATTGCGCTCGTAGCTCAGCTGGATAGAGTGTCGGCCTCCGAAGCCGAATGTCGGGTGTTCGAATCACCTCGGGCGCACCAATTTTTCCTATAAAATCAATAACTTAAAAGTGTGTAAAGTGGCTAAATTCCCATGAATTGCCATAGATTGCCCCTCATTTATGCAAAAAACATGCAAACTTTTATGAAAATTAATCTTATTTTATGAATTCCAAGAGTTTTATTTAAAGGTTGCACTAATAAAAAATGCGAGTTTATACTTTACATGACTTGTTTTCTACTAGTTTCGTAAGGTGAAAATATCTTGCCCTATAAGCGTTTATTTCTATTCTTTCACTTTCCGTTAAATCCATAAATAAAAGAGGAACTAAGAAAATTGCACCTGCTATTTGGAGTCCTGTGTTTTTTTTGTCTTTACTTGATTCTTCTTCAGTTAATTCTATTACTCTAAGATTAATAGAATCAATCTCACTTAGTAATTCTTCACACGATAAATTTATATCAGATACATTAGTTACTTTAATATTGTTAGGAGTTCTTCCAGGCGCACAAGAACTTAATATAGCTAAAACTATAATTCCTGATATAAGATTCTTCATCAAATTATCAGTATTTAATCAAGAGCATTCAAGCCAATTTTGTTTTCAACATCTGACTCAGACATACGAGCACGCTTAACTATATCATTTTCATCAAATAGAACTACAAGTTCTTTTTTTGTCCCTTTAAACGTTGTGCCAAAAGGATTTATGTATGAAGCAGCAGTCATCTTAACGTTGTCAAACTCATAAGTCCATATTTCTAGGCCGCCATCAGTAAATGTTGTTTTTAATGGTGAGCCAAACATAGCCTTAATTTCAGCTAGTGTTGTTTGACCCGCAGTAATTTTTTGGTCAATACTAATTTCTGATTCTGATCTAAGTGATTCATTTCCTGAGGTACCACACCCAACTACAAAAATACTGATAAATATAATTACTAATATTTTTTTCACATTACTCATAATTTACTCCTAAATTTTTATAGTTCATCATACACCTTTTTTATAAAATAAATTTGATGACTCCATGATTCACACTGCTAGTTGTTTTATTGGCTTTGCTTATTGTTTGCTTTGACGCCTCAATGTAAATAAATCTCCCTTATTTGAAGAAGTATGTAAAAATTATGCAAATTAGCGCTATAGATCAGCTGTGACAAAGGACTATTAGGTATTCGAATCACCTCGAGTGCACCAGTTTCTTAGTGAGGTCCCATAAGGGATCTCACAGTTTTATCTAAGATATCTTTATATTGAAATCTTGTATTTCGTACATTTTTCGTACAATTACATGGAGATTTCATATGGCAACGATTCAAAAAATAAGCAATAAGAAGGGCATTTCTTACAGAGTATTAATACGCAAGAAAGATTTACCAGTTATAAGCAAAACTTTTTCAAACCATCAAGAAGCAAAACACTTTGTTGCTTATATTGAAAGTAATAGGAACGATCACTTATTAACGCATAGTGCATCTGATAGAACTTCATTTAATGAGTTGGTTGAAGATTACCTAGAAAATGAATATAGAGGCGCAAGACCACAACAACAGAGAAGCAGGCTTAATCATTGGTTAAAACTTATTGGAACTAAACAAGTTATCAATATTACAAAAGATGATATTAAGCTAGGTTTGAGAGAATTACCAAAGAGTCTTAGTAATTCAACAATCAACAAATATAAGAAGGCTATATCAGTAGTTCTTAACTTTGCAATTCGAGAGTATGACTTATCTGATAATCCAACTCGACATATTCGCTCTCTGCCAGAAAAGAAGGGTAGGACAAGATATTTATCAGATAATGAGAGAAAACGTCTATTTAAGGCTTGTAGGGGCTCCAAATGGAATAAGCTCTATCTTCTTGTACTAATGGCTATTACCACAGGAGCTAGAAGGGGAGAGCTACTAAATCTGAAGTGGGGTGATCTTGATCTAGATAAACAAACTGCTTATGTTCTAACCAGTAAAAATGGAGAACCTAAAGTTCTGCCATTAACTAATAGCGTTATTAAAGAGCTTAGAAAGTTTAATTCTAATGATGGCTCTTTGATATTCTCTTCAGAGATAAAACCTGATAAACCGTATTTCTTTTTTAAGCAGTGGAATAGGGTGCGTAATGAAGCTGAACTTGTAGACTTTAGATTCCACGATTTAAGACATACTACAGCGTCATATTTAGCTCAGAATGGCGCTACTCTGCTTGAGATAGCAGATGTATTGGGTCATAAACAAATCGAAGTTACAATGAGATATTCTCATTTATGTATAGCTCATAAGTCCAGTCTTATTAATCGAGTGTTGGGTGGTATTTAGTCTCAGAATAAACTACAATGATATTATGAAAAAAAACTGATTAGTAGTTAACTATTAAGGAGATTTATTAAAAGTGAAATCTATAGAATTTAATGGACGATTTTATAATGATGACAGAATGTTTGTTTTGTATCTTGCGCCATGCACTGCATCGGAAGATAGCGAAAGTTTTTCATATGAAATTTTTCATGAAACTCCTCCATTGAAGCATATATGGGGCGTTGTTACTTATAGAAATACACAACGATATCCAGCTGTTAAGGTTAATGTCTTTAATTCAAAAAAGGAAGCGGAACAGTTTAAAGCAAGAATTGAACCAGACTGTCCCTTAACAAGCTTAAATGGCAACGCCAAACAATTTAAAGATTATGAAATGTTTCAAAGTTGGAAAAGAGAGCAAGACTTTCAAGAATACGATTACCAAAAAATGTATTCATCAGGAGGAAGCAACCCATCAGAAACGATGATAATGCCTAAATAATATGAAGAAACTAATTACAGCTCTATCCATATTGATTTTCATTGTAGGTGGTTACTTACTGAGCCAACACATTTTTTCGATATTTGTTGGGGGAGAGGGCTTGTTTATTTGGCTAACAATGGTATGCGCCTCTATATGGTTTGGTCGTCAGAATAAAGATGGCATATATAGGTTATTAAAAGATATTCATCAAAGCAACCTAGATGATATTGAAAGACAAGAATTAGAAGATCAACAACAAGAAAACTATTAAATGAAAAAACTAGGGGATTTAGAACTTTAATTTCTTAATTAACTTCATCTAATCTTTCTCTAATCAACTCCTAATCTTCATTTAGGCTTCATATTTGAAGCCTAGAATGAACCATATGATAATAAGAAAACCATCACACTGGGAGAAACTACTTGCCTTAGTTGTTGGACTCTCACTCGGAATTCTTATCTCTACTGCTGCCAATGCTGATCTCGATAAAGCTATTGCTTATGCTGAAGCTGGCGATGTAAAAAAAGGACAGATGGAACTTGTTAATATTGCCCAAAGAGCAATGGATGGAAATCCAAAGTCTATGTGTGAGTTTGGAACGATGTATATGAAAGAAGGCTACTGGATAGTTCAGAGTGATGAATCAGCTATTGAGATGTGGCTTAAGTCTGCTGAAATGGGGTACGCCCCTTGCCAGTTTAATATGGGTGCTGCTTATCTAAGTGGAATGGTAATTGAAAAAGACTTATTGAAAGCAAAGTATTGGCTTGGAAAAGCAATTGACAATACTTATACCAAATACAGTAGAGTATCAAAACAACTCTATGCCATTCACGAACTGGATAAATACTAATGGATAAGGTTGTTAAATTTAAAGAATGGATTAAAGTTATTTTCTACGCAGAATTAGTAATTTTATTTGGTTACTTTGTAAAGGAAATCCTCACATCAGGATGGTAAATTACAGAGTCATAACTAGTGGTTACTGAAGACAATACAATCAAAAAAAAATACTGGTTTACTTGGGGACTAAGCTCAATAATAGGACTTTGGTTGCTCTTAGGTTCTCTACAAGGTCCTCATCTATGCTCACCTGTAGTAGGCTGTATTGTTGAATCAATAATGTTTATTGCCATTATTATTTCAATTATATTATTAGTTATTCGTTCGTTTAAAAAGAATAAGCTAAAGCTTGTAACACCTTTAATACTTATTGTCTTCTTTACTCCAAGTACCTTTCTTTATTTGTTGTGGACAGTATGAAAAAAGCGCTAAAAATTATATTTATTGTTCTCTTGGGACTTTTCGCTCTTCAGTGGATAGTAATGGATATGATGGCAAATGGAGAGTTAGATGAATTAATAAGGCAGGGTTACTTAGATGAGGATTACACTAAACAAGATGTAGTAAAGCTCTGCAATCCTCAGACCGACACTGAAAGAGAGTTTAGCAAAGGAGCGGATGCTATGTTTAGCTGCGTAACGAAGGGTAACTGGTAGTATTTTGAATAAATCTTGGACTGAAGAACAAACAAAGGAATCTGTAAAGAGGCAAATAAAAGCCCTTTACATAGCAATTCCAATTATTACAGCTGTATTTTTTTTATTAATCTACATAACAAACGACTACATCTATGGTGATGTCTATCAAATGCAATACAAAGAGCTAATTGAAGGAGGCTACCTTAGTGCCGACCATACTCAATATGAATTTTTTGATTTTTGTGCGCGTATTTATGGAAGAGGCTTGGAAGAGAAATTTTCTCATATTTGTTTTTGGGTTGACTAATGTTGTTTAATCTTATGAAAAAACTACTCCAATAAATGCTATTATTTTTTCTTTTTTAGCCCTTTGGGCTTTCAGCTTCTTCTATGGTATCAGCCTAATACGCACTGACCGACGTAAGCTAGGGATTCAATACTTAATCATTTTTTCAGTGCCATTAACCATATTTGCCTTTGGATTCTTTGTAATGGATTATGAATACCTTAGCTGTATGCTTAATGGGTCCTCAGAAACAATGGAATACTGCAATACTCTTTAGACTAATCAGCTCAAATTGAAATATAATGGGTTATTTAATAGAATCTAAAAAAGATCTACGCCTAATAGAGTTGAAATATTATGAAGTTTAATGAAGACTCACGAGTAAAAATACCCTCTATTCTTCATTTGATGCGCTTAGGATATGGCTACCTATCATTAAAAGACCAAAACTCTATACGAGATGAGTCAACCAATATCTTTACAGATATTTTTAACAAAAGTATAAAACGAATCAATCCAACACTTACAGATTTAGAAGTAAAGCAATGTTTTGATGACGTCTCGCTATGTTTAGAAAACGAAGACCTAGGGAAAGCTTTTTATAAAAAACTCACAAGTAACTCAGGATCACGATTAATTGATTTTGAAGATTTTGACAACAACATCTTTAATGTTGTAACTGAGCTAACTTATAAAAAAGATGATGATGAGTTTCGACCAGATATCACTCTGCTAATTAACGGAATGCCTCTAATATTTATTGAGGTCAAAAAGCCTAATAACTTAGATGGCATACTTGCCGAACATAAGCGCATTCAAACGCGTTTTCAAAATAAGAAATTTAAAAAATTTGTCAACATTACTCAGTTAATGGTCTTTTCAAACAACATGGAATATGATGACAGTTCACCTATGACGATTGAAGGGGCATTCTATGCCACCCCATCATATAGCAAACCTAGCTTTAACTACTTTCGGGAAGAGCAGAAGTTTGATTTAAATGAATTATTAGCTAATGTTGATGATGCTAATGAAACAAGGGTTCTTAAAGACAATAATTTACTCACTATTAAAGATTCTCCAGAATTCAAAAATAATAAAAATCCAGAGTCACCAACTAATCGAATTTCCACTTCTCTATTTCAGAGGGAGCGGCTTTCTTTCATACTTAAGTTCTCGATAGCTTATGTTAAAAAACTTGAAGGGCTGGAAAAACATATTATGCGCTATCCACAAATATTTGCTACTAAGGCTATCGAGAAAAAATTAGAAGAAGGCGTTAAAAAAGGGATTATTTGGCATACGCAGGGCAGTGGAAAGACAGCGCTTGCGTATTTTAATGTTCATTATCTTGAGCATTATTTTCAGAAAACAAACACTATTGCAAAATTCTATTTCATTGTTGATCGATTAGACCTTCTCACGCAAGCCAGTAAAGAGTTCAAATCACGTGGTTTAGTTGTTCATAACATTAGTTCTCGAGATGAATTTGCTAGTGACATAAAACAAAATGTTGCTATTCATAATGACAGCGGAAAATCTGAAATTACTGTCGTCAATATACAAAAGTTTAAAGATGACCCAAGCGTTATTAAAGCTAATGACTATAACGCTGATATACAGCGAGTTTTCTTTTTAGATGAAGTTCACAGAAGCTACAATCCAAAAGGCAGTTTTTTAGCTAATTTAGAGCAGTCTGATCGTAATTCTATTAAGATTGGTTTGACGGGAACTCCTTTGCTGGGCGATGAATACAATTCTAAGTCATTATTTGGTGGATATATCCATAAGTATTATTACAATGCTTCTATCAAGGATGGCTATACCCTTAGGTTAATTCGAGAGGAAATTGAAACAAGTTATAAGCTTACTTTGCAAAAAGCTCTTGAGGAAATTGAGATACTCAAAGGCAATGCTGACAAAAAAACCGTTTATGCTCATCCAAAATTTGTTGAACCGATGTTAGATTACATAGTTAAAGATTTTGAAAGTTCGCGAATCATTAATGACAATAATGGCATTGGTGGAATGGTAGTTTGTGACTCCTCAGAACAGGCAAAAATGATGCATAAAATTTTTGAAAATAACTATGGTAATCAATCTGCTCAATCAGAAAATATCATTAAAGAATCATATAATTCTAGAAAACAACAACTTAGTAAGGTTAACTCTGCTGAGGTAATTCTTCATGATGTTGGGACAAAGGCGGAGCGTAAAGCAAAGATAGAAGATTTTAAAGATGGAAAAATAGATCTCTTATTTGTTTACAACATGCTACTTACTGGTTTTGACTCACCTCGCCTTAAAAAACTATATATTGGGCGCGTTATCAAATCTCACAACTTATTACAAGCATTAACTCGAGTAAATCGAACCTATGAAGAGTTTAATTATGGCTATGTTGTAGACTTTGCCAATATAGAAAAAGAATTTGAAAAAACTAATCAAAACTACTTTAAAGAGCTTCAAGGAGAGCTAGGTGATGAATTTGAGCATTACAGTAATCTGTTTAAAACAAAAGATGAAATTGAACATGAAATAGAAGAAATTAAAAATGTTTTATTTCATTTTGATACAGTTAATGCTGAGAATTTCTCTCAACAAATAACTCAAATAAATTCACGTAGCGAAATGCTAAAAATTTCCCATGCTTTAAATAATGCTAAAGACCTTTATAACATCATCCGCTTATCAGGTAATTATGAGATGCTTGAAAAGCTTGACTTTCAATTGCTGACAGTATTATCAAGAGAGGCAAATAATCGTCTTACACTTATCAATACTAAAAAAGCCTTAGAAAGTAATGTTGATACAAGTAGTCTTTTAAATGTTGCTTTAGAAGATGTTTACTTCGCTTTTAACAAAGTAAAAGAAGAGGAGATGATTTTAGCTGATGAGCTAAAAAACATCTTACAAATAACACGAGAAGGCTTAGGTGGTAACTTTGATCAGAAAGATCCAGTATTTATATCGCTTAAAGAAGAGTTAGAGCGCCTTTTTAAAAAGAAAAACTTGGACGAGGTTACTAAAGAGCAAATGGAATTAAACATAAAAGCATTAAATGATATTTACGATAAAGCCAAAGAGGTAGAGCGTAAAAATAATCTACTAAAAGCTAAATATGATAATGATGAAAAATATGTACGTCTTCATAAACGTTTAATGGAAAAGGATCCACTTACGGATAGTGAAGGAAAGCTTTTTGAAGCCCTTAATGGTTTAAAGATAAAAGTTGATAAGCAAATTGAACAAAACGCTAAGATGCTTGAAAACGAGAATTTTGTTGAAAAAATGATGATGCGCTTAGTTATTGATGAGTTTAAGGTTAAGCATCAAATGCCTTTGACGCCATCAACATCTAAACGAATAAACAATTTGCTGGTTAAAGAATATATAAATGAATATCATGGTCGAGCAGCATAATACTAAAATACTTTACTTTATAAAAATTGAGAAAATATGAGTGATACCCAACAATTTACACAGCAAACCAAAGACCTTATTGATGACTTAAAAAGTGTCTGCGCTACCTATGGCTTGGGAAATGATGGCAACGAATTCAAAATCATCACGCAAGTCTTCTTGTATAAGTTCCTTAATGACAAATTTGTGCATGAAATTAAACAACTTGATGACAATATTAAGAGCTCTGAAAACTGGGAAGAGACTCTAAAATCTTACACTGCAGAAGACTACCAAATGCTTACTATGCAACTCAGTGAAAGCACAGCAATTATCAGCCCAGATAACTCTATATCCTCCTTGTTCGCTAAACAAAATCAAGCTAATTTTGCTAGTATCTTTGATACAACTCTAACTAATATAGCTAAAGATAATAGTGAAATTTTCTCTGTTCTAACTGATGGTGGGGAGAAAATTGTATTATTTGAAGATCTAAGTAAATACGTCACCGATAATCGTGATCAATTCTGTAAAGCTGTTGTAAATAAACTTACAGTGTTTAGTTTTGAAAATATCTTTAATGAAAAATTTGATTTCTTTTCTACTATCTTTGAATACCTGATTAAAGATTACAACACCAATAGTGGCGGTAAATATGCTGAATATTTTACTCCTCATGCCGTATCAAAAATTATGGCACGATGTTTGGTTAAAGGTGAGGTTGAAAATGCTACCTGTTATGACCCTTCAGCAGGCTCAGGGACACTTTTAATGAACCTTGCACATCAAATAGGTGAAAAGAAATGCACTCTCTATTCACAAGATATTTCTCAAAAATCATCAGGATTATTGCGTTTAAATTTGATTCTAAATAACTTGGTGCACTCTATCCCCAACATCATTAAAGGTAATACAATCCTTGACCCTTATCATAAACAAGCTAATGGCGCGCTAGAGAAATTCGATTACATTGTATCAAATCCACCTTTTAAACTCGATTTTTCAGATTTTAGCTCAGAACTTGATACCAAAGAAAACCACGAAAGATTTTTTGCAGGTATTCCTAACGTGCCAAAAAAGAAAAAAGAATCTATGGCGATTTATCTGATGTTCTTACAGCATATTATTTATTCATTAAAACCTAACGGTAAAGCTGCAATAGTTGTCCCAACTGGCTTTATAACGGCACATAGTGGTATAGCTAAGAAAATTGGAAAAAAATTAGTTGATGAAAAAATGCTTGCAGGAGTTGTAAGTATGCCTTCGAATATTTTTGCTAATACTGGTACAAATGTTTCTATCTTGTTTATTGACAAAGAAGATAAAGAAGAAGTAGTACTTATTGATGCTTCTATGTTGGGTGAAAAAGTTAAAGAAGGAAAAAACCAGAAAACATTATTGAGCCATAACGAAGAAGAACAGATTATTAATACCTTTATTAACAAAGAAGTTGTTGATGATTTTTCTGTGGTGCTAAGTTATGAAGATATAAAAGCTAAAAAATACTCCATGAGTGCAGGACATTATTTTGAATTTAAGCTTGACTATATTGATATTACTGAAGATGAGTTCAAGCAAAAATTAGATAGTTTTGAAGCTAACTTCGATGATATGGTTAAAAAATCAAAAAAAATAGAACTTGACATTCAACAAAATTTAAAAAGTTTAAAAAATGGTAGTTAATAAATGGAAAAAATCATCATTAAAACTTCTTTGTAAAAAAATTGGTGATGGGCTCCATGGGACTCCAACATATGATGATAAATCAGACATATATTTTATTAATGGAAACAATTTAAAAAATGGAGAAATTGTTAAATCTGTTGATACTAAGAAAGTTTCCCAATCAGATTTTAATTCAAATTATATTAAATTGAATCAAAATTCATTGTTACTATCAATCAATGGAACTATTGGTGAAATGGCTTTTTACAATAATGAAAAAATTATTCTTGGCAAAAGTGCTGCTTATTTAAACTTTCATACTGGAATAAATCACTTTTATTATTATTTTTTTCAGCTAAAAGTTGTTAAAAAACACTTTTATAGGATTGCTACTGGTTCAACGATAAAAAATCTTGGCTTAGAGTATATTCAAGATTTTGAGGTGCCTGACCCAAATGAAAATGATTGGAAACATATAGTCAAAGTCCTTTCAGACCTAGATAAAAAAATAGAAAACAACAACAAAATCAATGAACAATTAGAAGCTATAGCTAAGCTTATTTACGATTATTGGTTTGTGCAGTTTGACTTCCCCAATTCTAACGGCAAACCCTATAAATCATCGGGTGGAAAAATGGTTTACAGCGAAGAGTTAAAGCGCAATATTCCCAAGGGTTGGGACGTTGGATCATTGTTAGATATTGCAGAATTTACTAATGGAATACCATGTCAAAAATATCCCTCAAAAGATAATGAGCAGTTTTACCAAGTTATTAAAATAAGAGAAATGGAATCAGGCTTAACCAATGAGTCAGAACGAGTCTCTCAAGGTATTCCAGATAATGTCGTGGTAAATAATGGTGATGTTCTTTTTTCTTGGTCTGCAACATTAGATTTAAAGATATGGGCGGGTGGAACTGGTGGCTTAAATCAGCATATATTTAAAGTTACATCTAAAAAATATCCGCGCACTTACTATTATTTTGAAGTTTTACGGCACCTTCAGCACTTTAAGATGATTGCTGAATCAAGAAAAACTACTATGGGACATATTACCAAAGATCACTTAGAACAAAGCCTAATTACTATACCTCCAGAAATCCTCATTATTAACCTTCATAATAAACTTAACCCAATCATCAACAAAGCAATCATCGCTAAGGAAGAAAATTTGCATTTGGCATCCTTACGTGACTGGCTCTTACCTATGCTTATGAACGGACAAGTCGATTTTAAAGATTAGTAAAGTTCTGAATTTGATGGTGAATTTACCAGCTCTGTTAGTCAAATTAAATCAGTTCAATAAATATATCAAAATCAATGTCATTAGATGAATAAGCGCAAGCCACCATCAACCGACTTATTCCCATCCTCACTTCTCTATGAGTCTCAACAGATACTAGGGGAGCAATTCTCTAAACTTCCTCATAAAATTCAGACAGGCTATACACTTGTGTTCTGTAATCATAGCGGTCTGATTCGTCACAATACCCACAATCGAAGGGCTGATAGTTTTCCAATGGATAACAATGAGGTTAATCGTTACTTTACAGAACGCAAGAACTTTCGAGCGGTTAATGATAATGGGTACTTCTTAAGACCAAAATACAGCAGACATGGCGCTATTGAGGAGAGTTATGTACTTTCACGTACTAAGGTCGAAGGAGGCGCTCGCTATGAGCCTACAAAGTGGATTATTAAGACAGTTTTTGCTTTTGAAGGAAGATCTAACCTTGGAGTAACAGGATCTAAAAATGGCTATATTTTGGATCCTGAGGTCAAGAGCTTTATAGATGCTTGGTTTGAATCAGACCTTAAAGTAAATAGAGAATTGATCAACTATAAAGGAGAATCAGCCAATGAGATAGCTAAATACTTCGGCGGTGCCATATATAGAAGCCTTAGTAAGGTTACAAAGCGGATCAATATTAATGTGCAGATAAAGATAAACATTGAATCTCTTCTTTTGCATAAAGAACAGCTTAATTACACCCAAATAATGCTCAGCCAAAGCAATACTGAAACCATTTCAAAAGGTAGCACTCAATGGAAGGAGATAGTCGCCAAATTAGAGCACACAGGAGGCAAGGGAGGGGCGGCAGGGGGACAGGAGAAGGACCTACAGGCTCTAGGTGGGGTAAAAGTAAAAAATAATCACTCAAAATCTCTCAAATCCCTTGCTATGAAAGGTTTTAAAAGCATTAGCATTAATGAGAGGTTGGTTGAAATAACAAAGCTTTTAGCAACCGCTCGAGAACAAGGATCCAATACGATTCCAATCTTTTATGAAGAGGCAAAGACAGGACGATATACTGCGAAAAATGCAACATTACAAGGCTTTCATAAAAGTGTACGCTACGCAGCATTAAAAGGCTGTTATGAGTACGATCTTAACGCTGCGCATCAAAACATACTGATACAGCTACTTGAGCGTGAAGGCGTTGATTTTCCAGAACTAGAAGTAGTAAGGGACTATGTTAAAAACAAGCAAAAGATTCGAATAGAGCTTGCAAAGAGCCTCGATGCGCCTATAGAAATCATAAAAGAAATCATACAAGCTTTAACCTATGGCGCTCAGTTAACTCGCAACAAGAAGCAATCAATCTATGAAATCTGTGAAGGTGATGAAAAGCTTCTTGAACGAGTTATAAAAAACCCATGGCTTGAGCAACTAGCAAAAACATTTCTCATTGCACATAAGCACTTAGTGGGAACTAAAAAGATCCTAAAAAATGCCGTTGGAATAAAAAGTGAGTCACTTAGCAAAAAAGCAGAGGCGATGGCTCACATTCTTCAAGGCTGTGAACGCCAAGTGTTAGATGCTTTAATTAAACACTCAAAACCTAAAGATATTGCCTTATTGGTTCATGATTGTATCGTCTATTACACACCTAAAAATACGAGTGACTTATCCAGAATAGTTTTTGAAGAAACAGGGTTTAATTTATCCTTTTCAGAAGAACTATATTAGCGCTTAAAATACCTTTGGAACAGGCTTTGTAAGGCAAGGTCATCAAACTAAAATAAGGTGCTTTATATGAGCGAATATGGAGCTCTCATAGGTATTAAACGAGTTATGCGGACGTATAGTAAATAGTATTTTAATTTAATATAAATGGAGGAGATATGCATTATCTAGATATGGATTTAATTGAAGAGTCAATAACAGCAAAAATAAAAGGAAGCACTATTAGAAAAAGTATGTTCTTGCATTTATTGTCGAACGGAAATTTCGATTATCAAACAAAAGACTATGAGTTCGTTATCAACCGATTAATCAAGGATGGAAAATTGAAAGAAAAAGATGGGTTTATTAGATACAAAGATTCAGAAGATTTAACTAAATTATTTGTTGAGCACAATGGTGTTCGTGGCATTTGG
>Ga0233429_1000661_pt1 | contig 51480 bp, 60 predicted proteins | sample SI_118_April2016_3_FD_179879 | JGI IMG/M metagenome (GOLD analysis project Ga0233429, IMG submission 179879) | Seawater microbial communities from Saanich Inlet, British Columbia, Canada - SI_118_April2016_135_MG | ecosystem: Environmental > Aquatic > Marine > Inlet | place: Canada: British...
TCCAATTGCTGATAAATTTATTGACATTAACGGTGAACCAATGAATCCTGAACAACGTGAATATCCAAAGGATTTCATTCAAACTGGTGTATCTGTAATTGACGGAATGATTACTCTAGTTAGAGGACAAAAACTTCCAATCTTTTCAGGCTCTGGAATGTCACACAATCTCTTGGCTGCACAAATTGCAAGACAAGCAAGTGTTGTTGGAACAAATGATGATTTTGCTGTAGTTTTTGCAGCAATTGGTGTGCAATACAGTGAAGCAGAATATTTCAGACGAAGTCTTGAAGAATCTGGTGCACTAAAGAGAAGTGTTCTATTTCTAAATACAGCAGATGATCCTGCAATTGAGAGAATTATTACTCCTCGTGTGGCCTTAACTGTTGCAGAATATTTGGCATTTGAATTGGGAATGCATGTTTTGGTAATTCTTACTGATATGACAAACTATGCTGAAGCATTAAGAGAAATTAGTGCAGCAAGAGAAGAAGTTCCTGGAAGAAAAGGATATCCTGGTTATCTTTACACTGACCTTTCAACAATTTATGAAAGAGCAGGAAAACTAAACGGTAGAAAAGGAAGTGTTACACAAGTTCCAATTTTATCAATGCCATCTGATGATATTACTCACCCAATCCCTGATCTAACTGGTTACATTACAGAAGGACAGATTGTACTTGGTAGAGATTTATTCCGACAAGGAGTTTATCCACCAGTCAACATTTTGATGAGTCTTAGTAGATTGATGAAAGACGGAATTGGTGAAGGCAGTACAAGAGCGGATCACAGTGAAGTTTCTAATCAGGTTTATGATGCATATTCTAGAGCACAAGAGGTTAGAGCACTTGCAGGAATTGTAGGTAAAGCAGGATTAACTGAAATTGATTTGAAATACATGGATGTTGGCGATATATTTGAAAAAGAATTCTTAACTCAAGCAACTGATGAGAATAGAACCATTGAAGAGACATTGGGAGTTTTGTGGAAGATTGTATCTAAATTACCAAAGAATGAGATTACAAAAATTAAAGACAAATACGTAGACGAATATTACAAAGGCGAGTAGCAAAATGTCATTTGGACAAAATGTTGCAGCAACCAAAATCGAACTTTTCAAATACAAAAAATCAACTCAAGTTGCAAATATGGTTCAACAAATTCTAGATGACAAGCGGAAAGTTTTACTTAAAAATATTGAAGAAATGATTGAAGAGGCATCAAAAGCCAGAGGTGGAATATGGGAACCATTACAAGATATTTACAAATCCGTAAATGAATCCTATATGACATTGGGAACTGCCACTGTTGATTCTGTTGCTGAATCTACTCCTCCAGTAATGGAAGTTGAAGTTCATGTACGTAGAGTAGTTGATGTTAAAATTCCAGCACTTTCTGTGACTGAAAAAGATACAAAATCAATGCCTTATGGATTTGCAGATACAAATTCATCAATTGATAGAGCAGCAAAACAGATCAAAGAATTACTTCCAAAAATTTGTAAAGCCGCAGAATATGAAAATTCCATCTTTAGTCTTGCAAAAGCATTAGAAAAAACACAAAAACTTCTAAACGCACTTGAAAATGTAATTATTCCACAATACAAAGAAAAGATTCGATTTATCTCATCAACCCTTGAAGAAAGAGAAAGAGAAGAATTCGCAAAGTTAAAAAAAGTGAAGGCAAAGATGGAAAGTAGATAAAATGGCAAAAGAAGAAATTAAAAAATTAGTTGAAAATTCAAAAAAAGTGTTAGATGCAGATTGTGATAGTTTTACAAACACCATCAAAACTGAACTAGAATCTTTCAAAAAGAAAACTCTGCAAAAAATTTAACCCACTTTTCTCAATATGGTTTAAATATGGACCTGAAGGAGCCAATTCGTAAATGAAAACTATCGTTTTGTTACTATTGGCAGCATCTGCAATTTCAATTCTAGGTTCAACTGGAGTTGCTTTTGCAGAAGAAGGTGCATCTAGTGGCGATTCAATGAAACTCCTCGGTGCTGGTTTAGCATTTGGTATTGCAGCAGGTGGAGCAGGAATTGGTCTTGGTCAAGTAGGTGCAGCAGGTCTTGCAGTCATTAGTGAGAACCCAGCTTTACAGTCAAAGGTATTCATCTTTGTAGGTATGGTAGAATCAATCGCAATCTATGGTATCGTCATGATGTTTATCATCTTAGGACAATAATCCTAACAAATTTTTCAATTTTTAAATTATTTTTAATTATATTTTAGCTGATTTACATCTAAAACTCTTGAACAATATCTACACTTGAGTACTCTACCTTCTTTGTCAATTACATCCATGATTGATTCAATACGTTCTGTACTGTTTGTGATACAATCTGGATTTGAACATCGAAATATTCTATCTATTTCATTTGGTAGTGAAACTCTTCTTTTTTCGACTAATTTGTAATCCTTTATCATATTGATTGTAGCCTTTGGAGCAATAACTGCCAGTTTGTTTGTATCATCATCTTTTAGAAATTTATTTTCAATTTTGATGATGTCTTTTTTCTTGAACTTACCGCTAGGCATATTCAAAGCAATTGTGATTAATCCACCATCTGCACCATCAATTCTTAATGCATTTAGAACTTGTAGGCCTTTTCCTTCATCAATATGGTCGATTACTGTGCCTTCTTTGATTCGTCGAACCATAAGTTCGGACTGTTCCATCAGAATACTTTGTATAGTGACCTGTATATATTATTGAAAGAATGAATGAGTTTTTCAAGCAAGATATCATCTCAATTAAGGACTATTCCAAAGAAAAACTCGAAAAAATCTTTACTGCCACTGATAAAATAATGAGTCTTGATCTTTCCACTAGACGAGAAATATGCAAAGGAAAAACATTGGGATACTTGTTTTATGAGCCAAGTACTAGAACTCGTCTAAGTTTTGATTCTGCAATGGCCTCAATTGGTGGTAACTCTTTAGGAATTTCTAATATTGAATCATCATCTGCTCAAAAAGGCGAAAGTCTTGCAGACACTGTAAAAATAATGTCAATTTATTCAGATGCTCTTATTTTGAGACATACTTTGGATGGTTCAAGTAGATTTGCAGCTGAAGTTTCAGAAAAACCTGTAATCAACGCAGGTAGTGGAACTGAAGAACATCCAACACAAGCAATTCAAGATTTGTTTACAATTAAAAAAGAAAAGAAAAAGATTGACGGTTTGAAAGTTGGAATTGTTGGTGACTTGAAGTATGGACGAACTGTTTACTCTTTACTTCATGGACTAGGAAATTATGATGTTGATGTTCGTTTGATTTCTCCTGAATCGCTAAAAATTAGAACTGATTCAGTTTATGAAATTAAAAAGAAATTAGACTTTACTGAATCAACAAAAGTTGAAGATCATATTGATGAACTAGATGTTCTTTATGTTACTCGAATACAAAAAGAAAGATTTCCTGATGAAGAAGAATATCTAAAAGTTAAAGGAAGTTATGTTGTAGGATTAGATTTGTTAAAACAAATGAAAAGCGATTCAATAATTTTACATCCTCTTCCAAGAGTAGATGAAATTTCTACAGATATTGACAATACTCCAAATGCAAAATACTTTGAACAGGCTGAATATGGAAAACATACTCGTGCAGCATTGTTAGGTTTGACATTAAATGAAAATGGATTTTAATTTTTAAAATCCGTATCCAATATATCTAAAGAGATTTTGATAACTATTACTTGACTGAAACAAAAGTAATACCAATTTTTCCTTTAGATTTAGTTTTATTTCCAAGACAATCTCTTCCACTTCGAGTCTTTGAGCCTAGATACAAGCAATTAGTTGATGATTGTATGTTAGGTGATGGTCAATTTGGAGTATGTCTAATTGATGAAAATAATTCTGTAAATGGTTGGAACTCTCCTAACTTGATTGGAACAATTGCTAAAATCACAGAATGTAAAGATGTCAAACTTGATGGATTACAATTACACATTGACACTCTTGGTAGAAATTCCTTTAAAATCAAAAAAATTATTCCTCCTTCAATTCCACAACCTGAAAACTATGATCCACTATCTGTTGAAGGACATCAACAAGTATCTGATATACATGAAAAAATTGGTACTGCAAAGAAAATGTATATTCAAGCTGAAGTTGAAATGATTCCAGAAATTGATGAGAATATTTCACTTGAACAATGGGAGAAATTAGTGGAGTTATGGAAAAAGAAAATCATTTCACAAGCATTACCTAAAGTTGTTGAACCACATGCACTAGATCACGTTTTAAAACAGTACTATCTTGTAACTGATACACCAATGATTGATTATGTTTATTCCCTTGCAGCCCTTGGTGCAAAAGTCCCAAGTGAACTTCAACCACTTCTTGAAACAACAAACATGAATGATTTGATTCAGAAAACTGAAGAATTACTCACAGTAAAATAGTGCTAAAAACGAGTCAAATTATGACACCATTGATAAAATTGGGAGTTTTTGCAATGGTGATATGTTTATTGTTTCCAGCCAGTAGTGTTTATGGTCATGGTTTAGGATTGGAAAGAATTTCTTCAATTGATGTTCAAGGAAAAAATCTATCAGTAACTGTTGAAATGCCCATGTATTTTGAAAATGAACAAGAACAACTAACAATTACTGCAACTGATAATACCACAAACGAACCTGCAAAAAATGTCACGTTCTTAATAGGATTGTTTCATAATGATGAGATGATTTTTAAAAAATATTTTTTTACTGATAATGGAATTTTACCAATTAAAATAAAACCCACACAAGAAGAAAATATCACCATTCAAGGAGAACAAGACTCTATACTTGGAGCCTGGCATGGAACTGAATCAGATCCTTTAGTCATTACAGGACCATTGTTTGTTTCCGGTGGTTTGTATACTTTTGAGATTGAAGTAAGAACCATTGATGAACCAACTAACATTGTTGAAAATACTGGTGTCTATAATGCTGACTTGACAATTGTTGAGACAGTTGCTTTCATGCAAAAAGATTCAGAAAACAATGATGTTCAATTCCGTTTCAAGTCTTACTTTGATTCTGTTTTTAATCCAAATTATGATTTTAAATCAAAACAATTATCATTTGAAATGCCATTTGATTGGAATGAAAAACAAATGTCTCACGTAAATGTAGTTCATGTAGAGACACATTTTCCAAAAGATTTTGTTGAATTTTTAGCACCTAGTTATACTGGTTATGTTAATGGAATCAAACTTTTCAAATCTTCAGTTTCAGTTGATGATTACACTGAAGAAGATGAAAGAATAGTTCATTTTGTTTTGTTACAAGATAATTTGAGATTTTTGAAAAATGAAATGAGACAATCAGGTGAATCTTTACCTGATAATATTATTTTCACATTATCTGCAAGTCAAGAAGTTGGATTTCCATTAGAGGCGTATACAAAAAGTGAAGATTTCAAAATAAATCTCTCCTGGGATCCAATAAATATAGAATCTGGAGTTAGTACAAATTTTATTTTTACTATTCGAGATGGTAGAACAAATGAGCCTTTACGAAGTTCTGATTACACTTTTGTGATAATTCAAAAAGGTAATGAGATTTTTAAAACAACTGGATTGGCACAAGTTGGTGGAGAATTTGAGAAATTCACCTTTTCTAAGGATCAAACAGGGCCAACAACTATCAAATTTGAAAATATTAGAAATACAGGACAAGAAACTGAATTTGGTTTAGTTGTTGCACATGGTTCTGGAACTACAGTACCTACTAATGTACAAGATACATCTGAAATTATAGAAGATTCACAAGACAATGGAGGCGGTTGTCTTATAGCCACTGCAACTTATGGTTCAGAAATGGCATATGAAGTCCAACAGTTAAGAGAAATCAGAGACAACCAATTACTAAACACAAAAGCTGGAAAATCTTTCATTAATTCATTTAATGATGTATACTATTCCTTCTCACCAATTATAGCTGATTATGAAAGAGAAAATCCAGTATTTCAAGAAATGGTGAAATTAGCAATTACTCCAATGATTAGTTCTCTATCCATCATGTCGTATGCCGAGTCTGATTCTGAAGTGATATCATTAGGCATTGGTATAATTTTACTGAACTTGGGAATGTATCTTGGAGTTCCAGTAACTATAGTTATTGGGATTAAGAAAAGGAAATAATTTTAGATATTAAATCTAAATTGCAACAAGTTTTACTGTATCCATGTTTTTGTTTGTTTGAAAATCTTTTGTCATTGTAGATACTTTTTCTGCATCTCCATCAATAACGAAAAGCTCCATACATTTTTCTTTCTCAATTTTACTATGTAGATGTGTTGTAATCAAATCTTCAAAATTATGAGTAATTCCTGAAACAACATGATCAAATTCGTCATTATGAACAACTAAAAGAATTGCATGAATATTTCCAGACAAATCTGATTTTTGTTTTTCTTCAGAAACAAATGATCTGATTCCTGCTCTAATAGCTTCAGATCTTCCTGAAAATCCCATGCTTGATTGTAATTTGTCTAATTCTGAAAGGATTTCATCATTTAATGAGATTGAAACTATTGGCATGTGTTTAATGTTATTAAATATCTTATAAATTTAGTACTATTGTTATTAACATTTTATAGATTTATTAATAATATTGATTAAATCGAGGCGTGAATACTCAGATCAAACTGGCAATTATTGCAATAATTATTGTAATTCCATTAGCTTCTTTTGTAGTAATCCAACCCAATTTTAATTCCGAAACTTATACTGTTGAACATTCAAAATTACAAGTAGTCACTACTGCCAATTTTCTTAATGAATTTTCACAAAATATAGGAAAAGAAATGATTGATGTTACTCTGTTAGTACCAATGGGTGCTGATCCCCATGATTGGGAACCTACCATTAGAGATACAGAACGATTGCAAAAAGCTGATATGATAATTATCAATGGTATGGGCTATGAACATTGGTTTGGTACATTAGATACAACTGATTACCGTGCAAGTATTGTTGATACAAGTAATGGGATTTTAACTTTAGATGCTGAAAAACATGATGTTCATTCAAAAGAAGGTGAACATGATGAACCCGTTGAAGAATTTTACATAGAAATCGCATATGTCATAGAAGAATTTGAAGAAGGACGTATGACTCAATCACAATCAATTGAAGCAATTGAAGAAATTTTACATGAACATGAAAGTGATGAACATAATCATGATTCAAATGAAATTGAAGATATTGAAAATTTGTTACATGAAATTGAAAATGAACATATTGAAGGTACAGATGGATTAGAAGAAATTCATCATTTGATTTCTGGTGATGTATATGAAAACCATACAAAAGAAGATGAACATTCAAAACACAAACATGGAAACCAAGATCCACATGTCTGGTTAAATCCTGTATATGCACAATTACAAGTTAAAAATATTGCAAATGCTTTATCTAATTCTGATCCTATAAACAAAAATAATTATCAAACTAATGCTGAAATATATATTAAAGAATTAGATTTACTTGATTCAAAAATTAGAACTGATTTATCTGAATGCAGAACTGATTTTATTACTTTTCATGATGCATTTTCATATTTTGCTGATGAATATGGTCTAACTCAACATACAATAATTTCCTCAATTAATTCACACGGTGAAGTAACTCCACAAACATTAGAAAATATTATTTCTCTTGCAAAAAAATTAGACATTAAAGTAATTTTTGCAGAAGAAAGTACATCTACTAAAACATCTCAAGTTATTGCAGATGAAATTGGTGGCAAAGTTCTTGTTTTATCTCCTTTAGAAACTGTTTCAAATCAAAATTATGTTTCTAAAATGACTCAAAATCTTGAAAACCTAAAGGAGGCATTATGTTGAATATTGTAGAAATATCAAATCTCATAGTCAAATACCCTGATGTAAAGGCATTAGATGATGTAAGTTTTGTAGTCAAAGAAGGTGACTTTCTAGGCATAATTGGACCTAATGGAGCTGGAAAATCTACTCTTTTTGATTGTATGTTAAATCTTAATACCAAATATGATGGAATGATCAAATTTTTTGATAAAGATATAAGAAAATCTAAAGATTATCTTGGAGAAATTGGATACGTTCCACAAAAACCAATTTTTGAAAAAAATTTTCCAGTTACAGTAAATGATGTTGTACGAATGGGATTAAAAGATGAATCAAATGAAAAAAGAATTGATGATATTTTACAACAATTATGGATTCATGAATTAAGTGAAAGACGAATTGGTGAACTTTCTGGAGGACAACAACAACGTGTCTTTATTGCAAAAGCGTTAGTAACTAATCCAAAAATTTTAATTCTTGATGAACCGGTTACTGGAATTGATCAACAAAGTATTGATCTTTTCTATAGTATTTTACGTGAATTAAACTCTAAACAAAAAATCACCATCATTTGGTCTTCACACGATCTAGATGCAGTTAACCAATTAGCAAATCATGTGGCATGTCTTAACAGAACATTATTTTTTCATGGAGAATCTGAAAAATTCTTTTCTGATGATAAACTTGTCAAACAATATTCTGAAGCATCAATGCAGGAACATATGCATCATCATTAATCATGTCACTAGAAATTCTTACTTACAGCTTTATGCATAGAGCACTAATTTCTGGAATTGCTATTGCAATTTTATGTTCTGTTGTTGGATTGTTTTTAGTTTTAAGACGTTATTCATTATTTGGTGATGCAATCGCTCATTCTTCATTTGGCGGTATTGCATTGGGCCTATTAGCTGGAGTCTATCCATTATGGACTGCATATGGTGTTTCTATAATTAGTGCATTAATTATTACAAAAATTAAAGATAGATACAACATTTCTGGCGATGCTTCAATTGCGGTACTATTGTCTTCAGGCATAGCTGTTGGGCTTGTAATAATTAGTCTTTCAGGAGGATTCTCAATTGATATCTTCAGTTTTCTGTTTGGTAGTATTTTACTTGTTAGTGTAAATGATACAGTTTTGATTTTAGCCTTAACTGGAGCTATTTTGATTGTAATTTTACTAATGTATAGACAACTTTTGTATTCAACGTTTAATGAAGAACAAGCTAAAGTCAGTGGGATTCCTGTAGAAAAAATTAATTATTTGATAATTTTTATGGCAGGAATTACTGTAGTCACCTCTATTCAATTAGTTGGTGTACTTTTGATATCTGCATTATTTGTAATCCCTAATGTTACTGCAATAATGTATGGTAGAGGTTTTAAACAAACTGCCATCATCTCAATGACTCTATCTGTATCTTCAGTTGTAATTGGAATTATTGTTTCATATATTTTCGATATTACTCCTGCAGGAACAATTGTTTTGATATCTATTGGATTTCTTGCAGGAACTATGGGAATAAAATCTGCAGGATTATTATCTAAGAACTAATCAAAGAATTCAATTTTCTTTTGTCATGAATACTTTTTACAAAAAACAATGATGTTGCAATAATTCCTAATGCCATTAATGGTGATGCAATTTCTGTATATTTTAATTCGAAATTATTTTTTAATTGCACTTGTGAAATGCTTACTGGAATTTCTGAGAGTTTTATAGTTGCAAGTTTGTTTGATTGTTGTTCTACAAACCATACATTATTTTTCTCATCTGATGTCATAAATTGTACAAATGATGTTTCAGTTGGAACTGGAATTTCAATCAAATTATTATTATCTGGATCATATACTCCAATGGAATCTACTGTATGTTCTGCAAACCAAATATTTTGATACTTGTCAAATGTCATTCCAAATGGTAATGCATCTTCATTAGGCACAGAAACTCTCTCAAATGTTTCTAAAACTGGATTAAACTTTGTGATTGCTAATCCTGTATGTTCTGCAATCCAAATATTCCCATCTTTATCAAAAAGTAATGCTTCAGGACCTTGAAGTGGAGGGTTGGCAGAAAATTGAGTTACTTTGTTATCTTTAGGATCAATGTACCCGATTTTACCAGTACCTGTACTTGTAAACCATATCTTTCCATCTGTATCAAGTGCTAATGCAAATGGCAAATTGTCTTTACCTGGAATGACTATCTCTTCAAATTCATCATTTTGATCGTATTTGATGATCTTATCTTTGTTAATTATTGCAATCCAAATATTCCCATCAAAATCTGCTTTGATAAATAACGGTGTATTTTCTGAAATGAGTGGATCTAATTTGGGAATTGTTTTTGTTGTAATTTGTTTTGTTTCAATATCGATGAATCCAACCTGATTTCTTGGAGAATCTGTAAACCATATCTTTCCTGTATTATCTTGAGTTAGAAACGTTGTAGTTAATCCATCAAATGTATAATCTGTAAATTCTTGTGTTTCTAATGAAAATTCCCACAATCTAGGTGCTGATGCATCACTAATCCAAATGGAGCCTTTTCCATCATAGATTGGGAATAATGGTTTTGCATCTTTTGGAAATTCATATTCTACAATTTGAGTTTGGAGATCTTTTAGCCTTGGTTTTACTAGTAAATTTAATAATTTTGATTCATTTGCATTTTCTGTTCTTTGAGCTTCAATCTCAATTAACCATTCACCTGAAAATCCAAATGTTAACTCCCCTTGAAATTCTGTAGGTCTATCTTCACTTTGTTTGATGAGTTTCATTGGAATTTCAATTGGAGAAATATTTTTTGTTGGATTTGACATCTTTACTTTGATTTGATCTAAATCTTGTAATGGACTTCCTTCAAAATCACTGATCTTCACAATTATTGTATTTACTCCACTTGAAAATGGTGAAATATCAATATCGAATTTGGAATTTTCTGTAAATTCTATTGTCTTAAAATTATACACCACTTCTTGTGCATCTACTCTTTGAATTTCACCTGCAGGCAATGTCCCATTGGTGAGTAATGCAACTACTCCAAGTAGAATGATTCCTAACATAACATCTACTTTGAGTGTTCTTTTCATTTTTTTATGAACTGAAATTTTTCCTGATTTGAAATTCTTTTCAGCATTTTTTTGAATTTTAAACTGAAAAAATCCTCCCAATCCAATCATTAAAGATGCAATTATGATTTTGAGAATTATTAATTGACCATACACTGATTCGGTGATTAATCCTACATCACTTTCTAAGAACCACATCAGAATTGGTCCTGTGATAACTACAATTCCAATTGCAATGATAAATGCAATTGAAAATCTTGGAATCATTACTAAACTCATTTTTTCTCTACTAGACTCTTTGAGTTGTGAAAATGTTGGCAATAATGCAAAAACAAAATAAAATATTCCACCTATCCATACTGCTGAAACCAAATTGTGAATGTAATCTAAAATAATGGCAGGTGTTTCACCACTGGCAGCACCGTGACCAATTAAACTTGTAGTTGCAATTAATACCAATGATGCTACAAGCATTGGAATCTGGTTTTTCTTTGATAGAATTTTTTCCCTATCTAATCCAAACCAAATTCCTAACAAAATTACTGTTATTATCATTCTTAATAACCAAATATTTCCAAAGTCTGTTTGAATTACAAGTAATGGTGATGCTTCTAATCTTATAGTTTGTACTACGATCATCAAAATATCTGAAAGAAAAACTAATCCTAATCCAATTCCTGTAATTGACATAAATTTTCCGTGGTAGTGTTTTTCTACTTTTTCTAGTTCTTCTTTGATAGATTGTTTATTTTGAGTTCCCCAGATGAATAATGATGCAATTACTGCACCTAACACAATTGTTTGACCAACTAATCCTGGAAATCTGGCACCAGCTTCTGGTAAAAATATCAATTCTGATGGTTTTTCTTTTCCAAGTAATGATGAATCAACAATTACGTCACCTACTGCAAACAAAAATGCACTAGGAACCAAATGTCCGTCAACTTTTGAAAGAACTTTGGTTGAAACTGTAAAAACCCCATCTTCTAATGGTGCTGTAGTTACAATAAGAGATAATTCATTTTCAAAATATTTTGTATCTTTGTTATCTATTTGATCCCCATTGGAATCAAACACTTTGAGTTCACTAAAATTAATGTCAACTGGCTCTGAAAAAATTACAATTATTTCTGTGGTCCCAACTGGTGCGTTTGTTGTTAAATTTGGAATTGTTTCTTCAGTGAATGGATGTGCAGAAGCTAACGGAATTGAAATAAATGATATTGCTAATAATAAAATTAGAAATTTTTGCATTTAATCTTCAGGTCATGATTGACAATTTAAACAATTTTCATTTGTTTGGTCTTTGTACCAATCCACGTAAAGATAATAACATGTTGTAATGAAATGATTTCAGTGAAGATAGCAATTTTTGGTATTATTGGTTTATTATTCTCAATTGGAATGATTGCTCCATCTTTTGCACATACAACTGCACACGTGGAGCAATATGAAATAGAAGCAGGTTGGGCAATAGAACCGCCAGTTGTTGGAATTCGTAATGATATAGTTCTAAAAATTATTGAACGTGGCGAGACTGAAGGCTCTTTCAAAGGTATTACCAGTGTGTTTAAGGGAACTGATGCAATTATCCATTTTGGTGGTGCAACAAAAAAACTTGATATCAATTCTGATCCAAAACCTGGATATTATTTTTCATCAATCATTCCAACTAAAACTGGAACATACATGATTGAATTAACAGGTGATATTCGTGGAATTCCTGTTGATATTAAAATCCCAGTTGAAGATGTAGAACCATCTGCAGTACTTGATTTTCCGCCTTCAAGTAGTGAGGGAACTGCAGATATTACTGCATTAAAAAATGCAATTTCATCTTTACAACAAGATGTATCAAAACTAAAATCTGGAGAAACTGAAGTTACATCTGATGGTGGAGCATCATATGACTTTGCAATCTTTGGATTATCAATTGCAGCTGCAGCTATTATCTTGGCAATTATTGCTTTAATAAAAAGAAAATAGAAAAAAGATATTCCTAAAATCTTGGAATAACTCTAGATTTTGCAGTTACTGCTACAATACTTATGATTGCGACAGCTAGTATCATCATTGCAATTGTTCCAAATTCTGGGACAACTTTGGCAGTTGCTACTGAACCTGTTGGTCCTGTCCAATCTGCTTCAGCACCTGGTGCACCAATTCCTAAAGAAACTATATCCACATCTATTGGATTATCATCAGAACCTACTGCATCTATCATATGTGATGCTGTACTTTCCATTGCGTGTGCAGTTTCTTGTAAGACTACTTCACCATCTTGTGTTGCTGTGATTTCATAATTGACGTGTAATTCACTGAATTCAAGATCAATTTGTGTTCCACCTTTTACGGCTGAATCACTAATCAATACTATTAATTCTTCAACTACTTCTTCATGAACTTCTTCATGAACTTCTTCAACTACTTCTTCATGAACTTCTTCATGAACTTCTTCAACTACTTCTTCATGAACTTCTTCATGAACTTCTTCAACTACTTCTTCTTCTACTATTAGGAGGCCGACCATCCATGGATGTACCATGCAAAAGTAATCAATTTCACCTGCAACGTCTGCAGTCCATTCGTATGATTGTCCTGCCATAACCATTGAGGTATCAAATTCACCAGTTGGTCCATCAGCTGCTGTTCCTGCTGAGAATGTGTGTGCTGCGGAATCATCATTTAAGAAAATTACTTTTCCACCAAGGTCAACTGTTGCGACTCCTGGGATGTAGCATCCGTATTCTACCTCTTCACATCCAGGTGCGCCTGAACCTTGTGTTGGTACGATTGTTACTTCTGAGTGATCTGCAAATGCACCTGGTGTCATAGCGACAACTCCAGCTGCAATAGCAAATAGTACGAAGAATGAGCTAATTGCTTTAGTCTTCATTGGTATGATTTTTGCTCAGATACATAAAAACTTCACTGGAATATTCAGCAAAGATACCTAGTTTTTTCTAAATTGATTTAATTTCATAATTCCAAACACTGGAATTCCTACATACATTGCAACATTAAGCAAAATTAATGATATTCCAAATCCTAAAACTTCAGAATCAGACTCGGCCATAGACATGATGGACAATGAAGAAATCATTGGAGTAATTGCCACTTTTACCATTTCTCGGAACACTGGATTTTCTCTTTCGTAATCTGCAATGTATGGTGAAAATGAGTAATAGATGTCATTGAACGAATTTATGAAACCAGTTCCAGCTTTTGTGTTTAGTAATTGGTTGTCTCTGATTTCTCTGAGTTGTTGAACTTGTGTTGCCATCTCACTACCGTATGTAGCTGTAGCTATGAGACAACCACCTCCATTATCTTGTGAATCTTCTATAATTGGTTGTGATGTAATTTGAACATCACCTACTGCAATATCAAAAGAAACTGTTTCTTTAGGAATTGGATTAAATAATATTCCCTGTATTTCGATTCCCAAAGTATACACACCTTCTCCAAGATTAAATTCAATTGGAATTTTTACTGAACCTTCAGATGTATGAATAAGAGATGTTGGACCAAAAACAATTTCACCATCTTTTGAAACTGTTACTGCATAGTCAACATGAATTTGTATTTTTTGTGTTTGAGGATTGATGTAATCAATTTTAATTTTTGATAACTCATTTGGTTTTATTTCATCATGTGTAATTTTTACATCTAGTGTATTATTTTCCGTTGGCAATGTTTGTGATTCACCATAAGCTGGAATTACTAAAAGTGGAATGAACAATAATGCAAAAAGAAATTTCATAGTTTTTGTTTTGATATGATGAATAAAAATTCTACTCTGATTAAAAAATTCTCAGGCATAGTAATACTATGCCAACTTTAAATATGGAATTGACTCATTTTTGTTATTGAATAATAAATTTACATTATTAATGACAATAGTTGCAATTTCTACAATTCCTTTACTTCTTCCAAATGCTTTTGGACATGGACTTGGTGGTGATCAAGCAGAACCAATTTCATTTGGTGATATGGAAGTAACTGTTCGTACACAATTATCTCCATCAGATATCACAGTAGGTGAAATTGATTCAGCAAATATGCAAATTCGTTTTTTTGATACCATTACTGATGAAAATTTAGACAAAGTGACTTACAGAATAGAAGTTTGGCAAAGTGGTGAGTTGTTGGCTAGAAATTTGTTTTATGATGATGATGGACGATTAGATGTTAAACTAAAACCTCAATCAGGATGTAACGAAGTAAATCTTCATGAATGTACTACTTATGGTGGTTCAGAACATGTCAGTGCACCTGGTGCTCTATTTGTACAAGGTGCAGCATGTACTGATGATAATTTAGATATTTGTGCAAGACCATCAATAACTGGCCCAATTTTTGTGAAAGGTGGATTATACAAGATTACAGTTGACATTGAAGCTGCTACTAGTCCAAGAACCGTACTTGCTAACTTGTTAAGTTATGATACTTTTGTAAGCGTTGCACAAGAACAAGACTTTTTCATACAAACTGCAAATGCTGAGGTCCCAGTAATTGTAAAGACATACTATGATGAAATTGATAATTTCAAATTTGATAATTCTGATAATTCAATTGCATTTGATATGCCATTTGATTGGAGTCCTGATTATGTTGACTTGGTACAAGTAGTACATGAAGAAATCAGAGTACCAAAATCTTTTGCACCATACGCTGAAGGTAAACAATTCAAAGGATATGTCAATGGTGTAGAAATTGATCAAAGAGCATTACTAAATGATCCATATTCATATGATGATACAAACATTGTTCATTTCTTAATTACAAAAAATGAATTACAAAAAATTAATGAAACTTTAGGTTCTGGAAATTATGATAATAAAAAAATGGATCTAAAATTAGTTCCATTAAATGAAGTATCAAAAAGTTCAACTGAGTTCTATCTAGTTGATACTGTTAATTATGAACAAGTTCCAACAACTGTAAATATTTCATGGGATACAAATTATGGAGCAGGTGATGATGTTCCTTTTGATATTGCATTTTTTGATGAAAATCAAAATTTGATTAATGATATTCGATATTCCATTTCATTTATTGACAATGAAAGTAATCAAGAATTAGCAAGATTCTCAGGTGATGATCCTCAAAATCTAGGAATTGTAGCAATAGAAGGAATTGATGTACAAAAGATCCGTATTCCATCACAAGGACAATACAGAATTGATGTACTAGTTTATGGTACTGGACTTGATTATAACCCAAAATATTCTGGAATTGGTTCAGGATTAATTGAAATTGGCTCTAGTCTTGTAAAAGATACTCCTAGTACTCCTATTACCACTCCTGTAGAATCATCCTCTGAAATCCCATCTTGGATCAAAAACAATGCTGAATGGTGGGCAGCTGGTGCAATTGATGATGACTCCTTCATTCAAGGAATTCAATTTCTAATTAAAGAAGGAATCATGGAAATTCCTCCAACTACTCAAGGAACATCTTCAGGATCTTCTGAAATCCCATCTTGGATCAAAAACAATGCTGAATGGTGGGCAGCTGGTGCAATTGATGATGCATCCTTTATCCAAGGAATTCAATTTCTAATTAAAGAAGGAATTTTACGAGTTTAGTAATAGGTTTTTAAATAAATTCTGTAAGGTGATAATATCATGAAAGACATCAATGACATCATGCCAAAGGTTCCAAACATGAAATGGGGAGCTTTAATGAATAAACCTCCAACTAATGAAAAAGTTAATGAGATGAACAAAATTTTTCCAAGTAATGGAAAATGGCATACTATTTTTGAAGAAAAAGAATCAGTAACCATTGATGGAAAAGAAATTCGTAAAAAAGATCCAAACAAGTGGACTTAGATTGAAAAATCTCTTATTACTTTTTGTTCTATTATTTACTTTGTCATTTACATTTGATCCTATCTATGATTATTCGTATGGTCATGGGGTTGGAAGTGAAATATTTCCACCTGTGGAGTTAAATGGAAAACAAGTTGCTTTGGAAGTTTCATCTTCACAAAGTGATCCTGAAATTAGTAATGATCAACAAATTTCTATTTCATTAATTGACTTTGATTCAAAAATCACTTTACGTGATGTTACATTTCAAATAATATCTCATCGTGGTGAGACATTTTTGTTTGAAAAAGAATTCAAAGCAGATAATGGATTTGTTGTTTTTAATTTTATTTCAAAAGATACTGATTCAATAACTGTTGAAGAACAAAATGATTCTAATCTATTTGGTTCATTGTTGGGACTTGATAGTAGATTGGTAAATGTTTCAGGACCAAAACTTAGTGAAGGTGGATTGTACAAATTTGACATCAGTATAATTACAGTTGATGGATACTCCAAAAAATTAGATGATCCATTAATTTTCAATGCTGGTATTTCTATTGCTCAAACCACCAGACATAACATTGATGATCCAAATTTTGGAGAACAATACATTGATGTTGTAACATTTTATGATGAAATTAGTAATTTCCAATATGATTATTCCAACAAAGAAACTTCTTTTTTAATGCCATTTGAGTGGAGTCAATCAAACATTGACCAAACAACTGTGGTACATGAAGAATTACTTATTCCAGAATCTTTTGGTGATCTGTTAGTCTCAGGTTTTACTGTGATTATTAATGATGTACAACTATCTGATGATGTTGTAACAATTGATGATTTTTTTTCAGATGAACGTGCAATTCATTTCATAATTTATCAAAAAGAATTACAAAAGATTTTTGATACCAATCCTAGTCAAAATGGGATGAATTTTGTAATTAAACCTGACCGTGATTATGCTCATTTGAGTTCTGTTACTGAAAACGGACAGTTTAGAATTCTTGTATCATGGGAACCTGATGATCTAAAATCACAGGAATCCGCAAAAATTATTTTTGATGTAACTGATATCTTTTTGAAAAATAGACCTATTGCCACACCATATGAATTCACTGTCACTCAAAACGATAGGATAATTTTTGAGCAAAATGGAATCAGTTCAGATTCAAAAGAAGATCACAATATTGCAGAATTTATTATTCCTGAAAATATTTCTGGTGTTATTAATTTGAATTTTAATAATTTAGATAACAATAATCTTGCAAAAACTGTAATTCCTATTGTTGTAGACCGAGTAGTACATCAAAATGATATTTCTGTTCCATCCTGGATTAAAAATAATGCAGGTTGGTGGGCAGAAGATACAATAGATGATGAAACTTTTGTTCGCGGAATTGAATTTTTGGTAAAAAATCAAGTTATCACAACGTCTCCGACTACTCAAGGTTCCGGAACAGGTTCAGATGAAATCCCATCCTGGATTAAAAATAATGCAGGTTGGTGGGCAGAAGATACAATAGATGATGAAACTTTTGTTCGCGGAATTGAATTTTTGATCAAAGAAGGAATACTTTTGGTAAATTAATTGAAACTAAAACAATTACCGCCAAAATCTAAATAAATTTTTGAATAATCTTATTATACAAATTTCAATGATTAAACATGACTAATGTTTCCATTACGTGATGAAAATCCTCATCCACCTGGGTTTAAACCAAAAGTAACAATTGCATTAATAATTGTAAATGCAGTTGTATTTCTAATACAAGCAGTATACACAGGACAAATTCTTGATTTTACAAACTCAAATGCATTTACAATGTTTTACAATTGGGGTGCTGTTCCAAATTGTATAACTGGAGCTACTGGTTCTCTAATTGATTTTGGTGCAGGAGCAGTACGACTTGATTGTCCATCAGTACCATACGTATCTTTACTAAGTTCCATTTTCATGCATGGAGGATTACTTCATTTTGCAGGTAACATGTGGTTTTTGTGGATTTTTGGTGATAACATTGAACAAAAGTTTGGTAAACTAAAGTTTCTAGGAATTTATTTAATTTGGGGAATTCTTGCAGGATTACTTCACATTTATGGTGACACATCTAGTGTAATTCCTGCAGTTGGAGCATCAGGTGCAATTTCTGGAGTTTTGGGTGCATATTTGGTAATTTTCCCAAGAGCCAGAATTCAGACCTTTATGATGTTGGGATTCTTTTGGAGAATGATGCATATTCAGGCACGTTGGTTTTTACCATTTTGGCTTGTATTTCAAAATCTACTACCATTGTTTACCAGTGGATTTGGAGTAGCTGGTGGTGGAGTTGCATATTTGGCACACATTGGTGGATTTGCAGTTGGTTTGGCAACTGGATATTTGTACAAAAAAACACACAGTTCTGATTTCACATATGGTACAAGATATGGGTATAGATCAGATTACAGATAACTGCACTCAAAACAATTATTGAAAGAATAAATTCTTGATTCTACTTGAAATTTTTATGCCTTTGATCACAGTATCAATGTATCCTGGACGTACCCAGGAACAAAAAAATGAATATGCAAAAGCAATCACAAAGTCAGCAGTAGAGATTCTAAAAACAAAAGAGAATCATGTAATTGTTGTTTTTGAAGACAATCCTAAAGAAAATTGGTTTCTAGCTGGAAACCAACTTTAATTATTTTTTAAAAAAAACACTGGAAATATTCCTGTCCAGTACAGGTATGACATACACACTTCCTATGGTCGGTTAATAATATTGGAACAAATTTGTATAATAATAAAATGGTACATTTAGCTGTTGTACCAATGCTTTATCCTTTTATTCCCACACGATTATCCCATTTCATGAAAGTTGCAGTAATTCAATTCAAAGCATCAACTAGTAAGGAAAATAATTTACAAAAAATTATTTCATATATTTCAAAAGCTGCTTCAAATCATGCAACCTTTTGTGCATTTCCAGAATTTATGATGTTTTACACAAACTCTAAACAAACTCCAAAACAACTTGCAGAACTTGCAGAAACAATTAATGGGAATTTCATTACACAAATTGCAAAAACTGCAAAGGAAAATCATATTCAAGTAATTGGTTCATTTTATGAAAAGAGCAAAAAGAAAAACAGAGTTTATGATACTGCATTTGTTATTAATGAGTCAGGTAAAGTAATTTCTACATATAGAAAAATTCATCTTTATGATGCATTAGGTTTTAGAGAGTCTGACAAGATGGTTCCAGGCTCAAAAATCACAAAACCTGTTAACACATCTATTGGGAAAATAGGTATGATGATTTGTTATGATTTGAGATTTCCTGAAATGTCTAGATCTTTGGCACTTGCTGGTTCTGAAATTTTAGTTGCACCATCAGCTTGGGTAAAAGGTAACATGAAAGAAGATCATTGGATTACAATTAACAAAACACGTGCAATTGAAAATGGATGTTATGTTGTAGCTCCTGATCAAGTTGGAAATATTTATTGTGGAAGAAGTTTAGTTGTTTCTCCATATGGAAAAATTTTACTTGATATGAAAAAGAAACAAGGAATCAGTTATGTTACTATTGATTTAGACAAAGTAAAACAAACACGAAAAACTTTACCATTACTAAAAAATAGAAAACCTACTGTTTACTCTTTGTAGATTTCACTTCTCTACTTTTACAATTAAAATTTGCACATTGTTTAGTCCATTTTTGATTCCTTGTATATCTAAAAATTACCATTGGCCATTTACAAACATCACATGGTTGTTTTGTTGCACGAAGTTTTGCTTTTTGTAATAGTGGAGAGGATGCTTTACATCCACCATAAAAATTTGAACACCCCATGAAGCGTTTTCTTGTAGTTCTTGATCGAATTACCATTAGTTCACCTAGTTTGCATTGTGGACATTGCACTAGTCCATTTTTTGGAGAATTAGTTCCAAGAATCATGTATTTTTTTTCTTTTGATGACCAAGAAAGATATCCATTACTGTCCAAAAATTGAATTATTTCTTTTTTGAAGATATTCGTTTTGGACTTTGAAGTTTTTACAACATGTCTTGCAGTAATTTTTTTAATTTGAATAGTTCTAACTCTTTTTTTTATTGGCATTGTATATGGTACAATTACTAAAACGATTTTTATAGGGATTTGCATCAATCACATTTGTGGAAAAGGTTTGTGTTCTTGGTGCAGGTAGTACCAAATATGGAAAATTAGCAGACAGTATAGCAGATATTGCAACTCAGGCGTCAGTTTCAGCCATTGAGACTGCTGGAATCGATCCAAAAGAGATCAAGGCATCTTACATTTCAAATGTTTTTGGAGTTGCAGACAAACAGGTACATCTTGGACCTGTTTTAATGAGTAATTTAGGAATTTCAGATAAACCATCATTATCTATTGAATCCGCATGTGGAAGTGGTTCAGTAGCATTCAGAGAAGCATATGCAAATGTAGCTGCTGGATTTTATGATTGTCTTGTAGTCACCGGTGTTGAGAAAGTAACTCATACTGGAACTGAATGGACAACAACTTACTTTGCATACTGTTCAGATTTCTTTTATGAAGGACAAGCTGGTGCATCATTTCCAGGATTGTTTGCATCAATGGCTCGAGCTTACTTGACAGAATTTGATGCAACTGAAGAAGATTTTGCCAAAGTTGCAGTAAAGAATCATGAAAATGGTTTACTTAACCCAAAAGCTCACTTGCAAAAGAAAATTACTATTGATGATGTAATGAATTCTTCAGTAGTTGCTAGTCCGCTAAAACTTTATGATTGCTGCCCATTTTCTGATGGTGCAAGTTCTGTAATTTTATGTTCTGAAAAATTTGCAAAAGAACATGGTAATGATTACGTTGAAGTAATTGGCTCAGGTCGCGGTGGTTCACCAGCTGCATTACAAGGACGTGAACATATGACAACTATCCCTAGCACAAAGATTGCAGCACAAGCTGCATATGACATGGCAGGAATAACTGCAAAAGATATAGACTTTGCAGAAGTACATGATTGTTTTACAATTGCAGAAATTGTTGACACTGAAGACTTGGGATTCTTTGAAAAAGGTAAAGGAGTCCAAGCAATTCGTGAAGATAGAACAAAATTAAATTCTGATATTTCCATTAACCCATCTGGTGGTTTAAAATCAAAAGGACATCCAATTGGTGCAACAGGTGTAGGACAAGTTGCAGAAGTATATGATCAACTAACTGGAAAAGCTGGTGCAAGAACTGTCAATGATGCAAAAATCGGATTAACTCATAATTTTGGTGCAACAGGAGCTAGTTGTGCTGTCCACGTATTCCAAAGTGTATAACATGTCAGTCAAAGAATTACTCATTGAAAATGCCAAACAGGGCAAAGTATTAACTCACAAATGTACTAGTTGTGGACATCTTCATCTATCAACTGTATATTATTGTGAAAAATGTGGTAGTAAGGGGTTTGAAAATGAAATTTTGGAAGGAACAGGCACAATTGCCACTTATACCATTATTACAGTTGCTCCTGCAGGCTTTGAAAAATATACTCCATATGCCTTTGTTGTTCTTCAATTAGATAATTCCGATTTGAGAATTTCTGGATTTATGGCAAATATTGCAATCCCTGAAGATCTCCCAGTTGGAGCAAAAGCCAAAATCACTGATTTTGATGAGCATCGTGGAATTATCATTGAAAAGCAGTAAAATAATTTATTTGAATTATTAAAATATTTAAAACAGATTCTTAATTATTTTACATCTCTGATCATTTTCATGTCAGTAGAAGTTGCATGTGGAAAATGTGGTGAAAAGATCAAAGACATGAAGATGTTAAAATCTCTAAAAAATGTAATGAAACATACTGATGGAAGATGTCCATCATGTGGACAAAAACTTTCAACAGCAGAATTTTCACTTGATGTTCAAGAAAAATAGTACGATAAACGATCGTATTTAGATCTTTTTTATTTTTTTCTAGGCACAAATGTTATTAGGCGTGACTAGTCAAGAAATTTCATGACAATGAATGAAGAAGAATTAGAAATGAATATGGATGATGATTTTGATGGCGATGATGATTTAGAAAACAATTCAGATAGTAGAGGTGGAATAATGCAATCTACATCAAAACGTGTCAGAATGATTTTCTCTGTAATGGCAAGTCCAAACAGAATTGATATTCTTAGAATTCTAAATTCAAAAGGCCCATTAACTTATTCAGAATTAAAGTCACTTGCTGGATTCAAATCTAAAAAAGAAAGTGGCAAATTTGCATACCATTTAAGAAAATTACTTCGACAATCACTTGTTGCTTTGAACAAAGCTGAAAGACGTTACACTATTACAAATCTTGGAAAATTAGTTCTAAGTTTGGCAAGACAAATTGAAGAACGCTCAATTATTGAAAGTGGAAAAATGTACGTTAGAACATCAAAAGATTCCATTGAAGAATTCAATTCCCATAAGATTATTCAATCTCTAGTTCGTGAAGGTAGTCTTCCACTAGAGTTAGCACAAAAAATCACTGAAGAAGTTGAAAATAGAATTTACAAATATCAAATAACTTACCTTACAGGCTCACTTATCCGAGAAATGGTAAATTCTGTACTATTGGAGCACGGTCATGAGGAATATAGGAACAAATTGGTACGTGTAGGTATGCCTGTTTTTGATGTTAAAGAAATGACTTCTAATCTTGATCATGTGAATAATGGTGCTGAAGGACTTTTGTTTAATGCCGGACAACGTGTATTTGCAGAACAACTTTTGACAAATGTCTTACCAAAAGATGTAGCTGATTCTCACATCTCTGGAGATTTACACATTACAAATCCTGGAGTTTGGTCTATGATCCCTGATACAATATTTGTTAATGTTAAAGAATTAATTGAAGATGGTATTGACCTTGGCGGAGAATATCTTGATGTATCAAGAATTTCTGCATCAAAACAACTTGATGATATTACAAGTTCGCTATCCATTATGATTTCTCTTCTTTCAAAAGAAGCTTCACAAGAAATTGTACTTGATGGATTAGTTGGATTATTTACAAAACATTCAAAATCATTACCAGAACTTGAAGAAAAATTAACTAATGCATTTGCAACAACATCTACAACTTCTGAATACAATAACTCAAACACTGTTGTTTCAATTAGATTACAATTAGGATCTGATACAAAAATAATAAACACAATAATTAATGCATACAAAAATTACACAAAGATTACACCTACTCCAAAAATTGCTTTGATAATTGATCATAGTAAAGGAAAAATCTCTGATGTTTCAGAAATAGTTTCAGAAATAATATCTATTGGTGGAAAAGTAATGTTTGCTAAAGGACAAGTATCTAGTACTGGAATTACCAATACAACTGCAAAGACTGGCGGACCTCTCTCAATAATGTTACAATCTGTTTCAATTAATCTACCAAGATTAGCATTTGAATCAAATAAAGATGAAACTTACTTTAGAGCAAGATTAGCATTATTGATGAAACCTGCTTTGTCATCTATGGCATTAAGAAAAAAAGATATTTCAGATCTTACAAGACGTGGACTTAATCCAATTCTTGCAAAAAATACTCAATATATGCAAAAGAGCTCAGTAACCCTTGTTGTAAATTTGGTGGGACTACAAGAGGCAGTCTTTAACATATTAGGATTAAAGGATAACAAAGATGGTAGGGCAATACTTCACAAAGTAATAGAGACTGCAGTTGACGTTGGAACCAAAAAAGGCAAGGAATTAGGCGATTCTGTGGCTATTTGTATGACTGAGACTGAAGGTTCTACCCGTTTTGTGACTCTTGATGGTGAAAAATATGGTAAAAATTCTGCACTTAATTCAATGGATGGAGATTCTTATTCTAATGGAATTATCATTAATGCCTCTGAGGTATCTGACTATACCAACAAAAGTGAACCTATCTCACAATGTAACAAATTTTCAAAATTACTCAACGGTGGATTATTTGTTACATTGAATATTGATAATGATGCAAAAATTACAGACATCAAAAAATCCATTGAACAAACATCATTACTTACATCCAATTTCAAACCTGTCAAGACAGTTGCAATTTGTGGTGAATGTGGATTTAAGGATGAACCATTTGAAGACAAGTGTCCAAAATGTAAATCCCCTTACATAGTCTGAAATTCATAAACAAAAAACTCGTATCGATTATTTCTCAAATCTTTTTACTTATTTTCGGTTTGCGATCATCGTAACGATCATCTTTGTGTTACCACAGTATCTATCTATGTAATACCAATATGAAACTCATAGTAGCGGTGTCAACATTTTTGAATCAAATTTTTAAAAAAAATTGGATAACGATTTATACCCTCTGTGATTATTACTTGTTCTAGGGTTATTATTTTGGACAATTCACAAATAGAAAACACAATCGTTGATATTCGTAAGCGCAATGGTGTAGTTACTACATTCAATAAAGATAAAATTTCAAATGCCATTTACAAGGCATTGGCTGCCACCTCTAAAGCCGACCGTGGACTAGCCGATCAATTAACATCAAATGTTATTGATAAATTAGTAGAGCAAGGATTTACAAGTTCTAGAACACCTACAGTTGAAGATATTCAAGATATTGTAGAGTCAACTTTGATTGATAGTGGGAATAGTGACATTGCAAAATCATACATCGTTTACAGACATGAGAGAAGAAAATTACGAGATGAGAAGATGAATGTCCTGAATCTCAAAGTACTTGATCCCGTTTCCAAAAAATTTGACTTGAATTGCTTACGAGTAATAGCATCACGTTATTTGTTTAGAAATAACAAAAATGAGATAATTGAATCTCCAACCCAAATGTTTGAGAGAGTAGCAATTCTTGTAGGCATTGGAGATATTCTATATGATTCTCAAATATTTGATAAATCCGGTAATTCTACTCAGAATGTAGATGATGCCACATCTTATCTTGAAAAATTAGATGCGTTTGATTATAAATTCAAAGTAGGAGACTATTTCTTCAACAAATGGCACTTTAGATCTCTAATTGATCACTATGTGACTCTAGCAAACAAAGGCCAGATGAAATTAGGATTCAAAGACATTTTGACATTATTGGCTGCAAAAAAATTAGATCAATATGCTGACAAGATTACTGAATACTTTGATCTGATGGTAGCTCAGGACTTTTTACCAAATTCACCAACCATGATGAACTCAGGTGGACGATTAGGACAGCTTTCTGCATGTTTTGTACTTGGAATGGATGACGGTATGGAACAAATCATGAAAACCTCTTCTGATGCAGCATTAATTTTCAAGTCAGGTGGAGGTGTTGGAATTAATTATTCTAATCTTCGTGAAGAAGGTGATATTGTAGCATCAACTTCAGGTGTTGCATCTGGTCCAGTATCTTTTATGAATATCATAAACACTGTAACTGAAGTTGTTAAACAGGGAGGAAAAAGACGTGGTGCAAACATGGGAATTATGGAAGCATGGCACCCTGATATTGAAAAATTCATTACAAACAAAACAGAACCTGGTGTCTTGGAAAATTTCAACATAAGTGTTGGAATTTGGGAAGATTTTTGGCATTCTCTTGTAAACACTGATGGTAACTATGTTTTACGTAGCCCACGTGATAAAAAACCAGTTAAAGAAATTAATTCACACCAATTAATTGATTTGATTGCATTATCTGCATGGAAGAGTGCAGAACCTGGTTTGATCTTTTTTGATCAAATTAACAAATACAATGTATTTGCAAAAGCTAGACAAACACCATTAAAGGCAACAAATCCCTGTGGTGAACAAAGTCTTTACCCAAACGAATCTTGTAATTTAGGTTCTATTAATTTGGCAAATCTTGTAAAGAGACAAGCTGATGGGACTTTCGAATTTGATTGGCAAAGATATGAAGAGACAATCAGAAAGACAACAAGATTCTTGGATAATATTATTGATGTAAATAATTATCCAATTCCTGAAATCACTCTAGCCTCAAAAGAATCTAGAAGAATTGGATTGGGTGTAATGGGTGTAGCTGATTTGTTATACAAATTACGAATCCCATACAATTCTAAAGAAGGATTTGAATTCCAATCAAAACTATCTGAAGCACTAACATACTATTCCATGGAAGAAAGTGTAGCTATTGCTAGCTCTCGTGGCGATTTCCCATTATGTTCAAAAACTGAATATCCTGAAGGTAAAATTCCAGTAGCAGGATATTATGAGAAACCAAAAGACTCTCATTCTTATGAATGGGATGCTCTAATTACAAAAATCCAAAAACATGGAATTAGACATGTTTTGACTACTACTGTAGCTCCAACTGGTACAATTGCTATGATTGCAGATTGTTCAAATGGAATGGAACCTGCATTTGCTCTTGTATTTGAAAAGAGAGTTACTGTTGGAAGATTCTTTTACACAAACAAAATCGTTGAGGAAGCACTCAAAGAACATGGTCTATACAATGATGAACTTCTTGCAAAAATTGCAGACAACTATGGTTCTTTGAAAGGATTGGATGAAGTCCCACAATGGATGCAAGATGTTTTTGTTACTGCAATGGATATTCACTGGTCTGATCATCTAATGGCTCAAAGTGTTTGGCAACAATGGATTGGAAATGCAATTTCAAAAACAATCAACATGCCAAATGATGTTACAGTAGAAGATGTAAAATCAGCATATCTATTGGCACATGAGTTAGGTTTGAAAGGCATGACTGTTTATCGTGATGGTTCTAGACATCAACAAGTTCTTCACATGACAAGTGAGAATGCACAAAAAACATTTGAAGTTACTCCAAGTAAAAGTGTCATACAATATGTTACAGAAAATATCACAAATTCATACATAAAATCACAAATCAATTCATCTCTTGCACTAAAAGTCCATGATGAAGAACTCAAAATTGAAGCACCAATACAAGATGAAGTTTCTGAAGAACGTCTATGTCCAACATGTAAAAATAATCTAGTATTTGTTGAAGGATGTAGTATGTGTATTGAATGTGGATATAGTGGCTGTACTTCTGGATAAATTACAAAATCACAACTTTTTTACTTTCTTTAATTTTTGAATTCATATGGATAAGAAGATTCTAGGTGTGCTTGCAGGCATAGCAGTAATAATTGCATTATCTGCTGTAGTGTTGAGTATTCCTACATCTCAAACCATAACTGTTCAACAAACTAATGAAAAAATTGGTCTTGTAATTAATTCTCCAAAACAAGCAACGACACTACAAGATTTAGATAAAATTTATTCTACAGCATCAAGTGCTGGAATTGGAAGAAGTAATGTTTACTTGTTTTGGAATTTAGTTGAACCAGAGCGTGGTGAATTTGATTGGAAACAATCAGATGCATTGATGAGTCTTAATAAAAAAAATAATCTCAAAGTTACACTTTACTTTTCTATAATTAATGGAGAAACACTTGGACCATTTCCAAGTTGGATTGGAAAACCACCACTTCAGTCTTTAGGTGATGATAGAGTAGTAAGTGTTCTTGATGAAATATTATCTAGATATGATATTGTAGATACTGTGATTCTTGCAGGTGATACTGAATCACAATTCAGATTTTACGAGCAAAACATTCCAGTTTATCAAAATCTATTCAATGAAATTTATGATCAAATTAAAGAAAAACATCCAGATGTAAAAATTGGAAATTCATTTGCATTACATCAAGTGATTAACAAAAATTTGCAACATATTGTTACTGAATTGGCAATTGGTGATTTTGTTGCATTTTCATATTCCCCAGTTGATACACTAAATGATATTGTAAAAACTCCACAAGAAGCCAAAAAAGATTTGCAAAAAATATTTGATTTAGTAGATGGAAAAAAAGTTGGAATTTTTGAATTAAGTTGGAGTACTTCTGATTTTGTAGGGGGAAGTGATTTAACCCAGGCAGAATTTGTAGAAAAATCATTCGAGTTTTACGCTGAAAATGAATCAGAATTAGAGTTTTTTACCTGGTATAGACAATATGATAAACCTACAGAAACATGTTCATTTGAAGTACATGAAATTGGTGATGATACCACTCTTAGTGTTGGTGGCTCTGGATTTGGAACTAGTGAACATGTAATTGAAAGATTAAACAATTACATTTGTAATGCTGGATTAATTGATGTAGATAATATTCCTAAACAAAGTTGGAATGTATTTAAAAAACAAATTCAAATGACTAACTAAAATGATTTCTTTAGTTTTTGTAGAATCTGCATTAGAACTTGTTCCATCAGAACTAAAACATCATCCGTCAGTTGTTTCACATGCAAGAAAATTAGGAAAACATTCATCAGAAATTTTACTTGATAATTCCTGGCATTTTGCTGCTATGAAAGGAATTGAAAACGAAATGAAAAGAGGACGTCCAGATTTAGTGCACTTTTCAGTACTTGAAGCAACTACAATCCCGTTGTATCTTAAAAATAAATTGAAACTTTATGTTCATACTGTTAATGATAAAGTAATATCTTTTGGAGAAAATGTTCATATCCCAAAATCATATCATAGATTTGCAGGTGTTATTGAAAAGTTATATCAAGAAAAACAAATTGTAGCAAACAATGATGTGTTACTAGAAATTAAAGATCAAACATTTCCTGAATTGTTAAATAAAATTAATCCTTCAAATACAATTGGTTTTTCAACTAATGGAAAATTTAATTCATATGAAAAAATTGCATCCAATATTTTAGATAATGATTGTCTAGTTATTGGTGGATTTCAAAAAGGACATTTTTCAAATTCAATTGAAAATAAAATAAATAAATTGTATTCTGTTGGTAGTGAATCCTTTGAAGGTCATGTTGTAACATCTAGAATGCTCTACGAGTACGAAAAAACCATTTTTATGTAGGAACTAAAGTTTTCAACTTATTGCAGTCATAGTATAGCCTGGTTAGTATTCGGGGTTTCCAACCCTGTGACGCGGGTTCGAATCCCGCTGACTGCATTTCTTCTTTAAGATAATAACTCATTTTTAGGTCTGTACTAAGAAATTGTTGTGAGATCTAGAGCAAGAAAAATTGCAATGGAGAGAATGCAAATTTTAATTGATAATGCATTAACAAATGCAAAAACAAATCCTGAATTATCTCAAAGACAGGCATTTCTTGCTAGAAGAATCAGTACTCGACATAAAATTAGAATGCCTTATCATCTAAGAATGGTTTTTTGCAAAAAATGTAAATCATTTATTGCACCTGGAATTAATTCTAGATTCCGTATTGGAAGAACATCAATCAAGTCGATCAGAATTACTTGTAACCTGTGCGGGCATACTTATCACAAAATCATACCTCAATGATTTATAAGACGATTCTCGATTTTTTGTCTTCATGGCAAAGGTATACGATGTACCAGCAGATGTGTTAATTGGAAGACTTGCAGAGATTCTAAAAAGTGAAGATATTCCTGCACCTTCTTGGACTCCATTTGTAAAAACTGGTGCCCATGCCGATAAACCTCCACAAGATAGAGAGTGGTGGCATACTAGATGTGCATCAATTATGAGAAAAATTTACCTTAATGGCCCAATTGGAATTAATGAATTAAGAAAAGAATACGGTGGTGGTAAACCATTAGGATATGGTGCTGCACATCATAAATCTGCTGGGGGTGCAATTATTAGAAATGCAATTCAAGGTTTGGAAAAACTTGGATATGTAGAAAAAGTAGAGAAGAAAGGCAGACATATTTCTAAACAAGGAATGCAAAAACTTGATAGATTAGCAACAGAAATCCTTACAGAATTAATTGTTGAAAATCCTCAACTCAAGATATATCGTTAGATGAACAATGAGCTTTCCAGATGATGATCAATTCTCTTTAGATAATACTCAGAATAATAATCAAAATAATCCTCAACAAAATGAACAAGCAGCACAAAAAGAGCAAATTCTAAAACAAATTCTTACACCTGAAGCTAGAATGAGATTAAATAATATCAAAATGGTAAAACAAGAATTATCAGATCTTGTAGAACAATATCTAATTGGAATGGCTACTCAAGGAAAAATCCCTGGACAAATCAATGATACACAATTAAAGCAAATTTTACTCTCAATTCAACAACCAAAACGAGATTTTAAGATAAATCGAGTTTAATTCAGAAAAAATATAATTATGGGTCTAAATTCAGTACAGTTATGAAAGCAATTGTATATAATGAATATTCACCAGAAGATGATTTCGCTAAAATCCTCAAAGTCCAGGAGATAGATGATCCAAAACCAAAATCAGATGAAGTAGTTTTCAAAGTTAAAGCTGCTGCATTAAATTATAATGATATTTGGGGAATGAGAGGAAATCCAGTTCCAGTACCATTACCACATGTTTCAGGCTCTGATGCTGCAGGTGATGTTATTGCAGTTGGTGATGATGTTAAAAATATCAAAGTTGGAGATAGAGTAGTTTCTCATTCCAACATGTCATGTAGAGTTTGTAAAGCATGTACTGATGGACGAGAATTTGACTGTACTAAGAGAATAATTTGGGGATTTCAGACTGGTCCTACTTGGGGAGCATTTTCTGAACAAACTCATTTACCTGAAGTCAATGTAGCAAAAATTCCTGATAACGTAACATACGATGAAGCAGCAGCAGCATCAATGACTCTGTTGACATCATGGCACATGTTAGTAGGACGAGCCAAAATTGTTCCTGGACAAACTGTACTAATTATGGGCGGTGGTTCTGGAGTAGGTAGTTTTGGAATTCAAATTGCAAAATTATACAATTGTGATGTAATTGCAACAGCAAGTCCAGATAAACTAGACAAATGTTTAGAACTTGGAGCAGACTTTGCAGTAGATCATAGAAAAGAAGATTGGCACAAAGAAGTTAGAGCTATTACAAAAGAATTAGCCAAGAAGAAAGGTGAAGCACCAGGAATTGATGTTTCATTTGATCATATTGGTGAAACTCACTGGAATAAACAATTGACCTTATTGAAGTATGGTGCAACTCTTGTTTCATGTGGAGCAACTACAGGTTACAATGCACAAACTGATCTTAGACATGTGTTCTTTAAAGGAACTAACATCTTGGGCTCAACTCAAGGAACTAAAGCAGAATTAGAACAAGGTCTATACTGGATGGGTCAAGGTAAAATCAAAGCAGCCATTGATTCAACATACTCCTTTGAGCAAGCAGCAGAGGCACACACAAAGATGTTGACTGGAAAAGGTCTGTTTGGTAAAATATTACTAAAACCTGAAGGCGCTTAGTCATTTAATGACTCAGCTTTTTCGCAGCCTAATTTTTGTTCCAGGAAACAATTCTAGATTTCTAGAAAAAGCTAAATCTATTGAAGCTGATATAGTCTGTTTTGATTTAGAAGATTCTGTTCCAGATGATGAGAAAGTAAAGGCAAGAAAATTAATCAAATCTGCATTAAAGTCACGTAAGTTGTATTCATCATCAATTTATGTCCGTACTAACTCACCATTGTCTGGAAAAATCCCATCTGATCTCAAAGAAGTTATTCAAAATGGAATTGATGGGATTATAATTCCAAAAGTGAATAATGTAAAAGAATTAAAAAAAATCGAAAAAATCATTTCTGTATTAGAAAAATCAAAAAAACTAAAACCGATTCAAATTATTCCATCAATTGAATCTGCAGAAGGAGTAGTGAACACGTATAGTATTGCATCTTTTGGAAAAAGAGTCTCTGCAATAGTATTTGGTGTCTTTGATTTACTAAATGATATCGGAGTAGAATACACAAAAGAATCAGAAGGTGAAAAATATTCTAGAGGAAAAATTCCAGTAGATGCACATGCAGCAGGTATTGTAGCTATCGATGCCATTTGGCAGGATCTAAAAGATTCTAAAGGATTCCAAAAAGACTGCAAATTTGGTAAAAGTCTTGGATATTCTGGAAAAAGTGTCATACATCCAGATCAAATTGATATAGTTCACAGATTATTTTATCCAAACAAAAATGAAATTAGTTGGGCTCAAAAAGTATGCAAAATTTATTCTGAATCAACAAAAAAAGGAAAAGGAGCAACAACTGTTGATGGAAAAATGATTGACGAAGTACATTTCAAACAAGCAAAAGCACTATTGGAATTAGTTGAATCCTAAATTAAATTCAAATAGATTAAAGTCAATGACTTTCATAATACTATGATATAATGATAGATCTTCTTGATCCTACAAATGTAATTACAAGAATGTTTAATGCAAAAAAATATGATGAAATATACAATTATTGTAAAGAGTTGCTCAAAAAAACTCCAAATGATATGATTGCATTACAAAACATATCCTTATCTTTAATTTATTTGAAAAAATATTCTGAAGCAATCACTTTTTGTGATAGAGTTTTAAAAATTAATAATTCTGATGTTTATGCACTAAAAAATAAAATCTACGCACTAGAAAGTGTGAACCAATATGATGATGTTGTAGGATTATGTAAAAAAATTCTTCTTAGCCATCCTGAAGATATTTGGACATTAAACAGTATGGGATTATCTCTTAATCAATTAGAATTACATTTAGATGCCATAAATTGTTATGAAAAATCATTAAAATTAGATCCTGTTGATATTACTGCTTTGATGAATATGGCAATATCTTTTAGCCATTTAAAAAAATTTCAAACTGCAATTAATTATTATGATAGAGTACAAAAAATAGATCCAACTCTAAAAGAAGTGAGAATAACAAAATCAAAATTATTTACAAAATTAGGAATGGAAGATGAAGCATTTTTGGCTGCACAAGGAGTGTTAAACAAGGATATGCAAAAAACCAAAATTGATGCAACAAAAAATAATTGTTCTGTTTTTCATCAATTTTGTGAAAATGAATTTAGAAAAAATCCTCTAAAATAATTTCTATAAAAATCATTTTATAGCTAATATTTTGAATGTTTTTTGATGTTTACTGGAATTGTGGAAGGAATAGGCAAAGTACAAAAAATTTCTAAAAATACAAAAAATAGGAGTGCAATTCAAATGACTGTAAATTTGGGCAAACACGCAAAGGGCCTAAAAATTGGTCAGAGTGTTGCTCTAAACGGTGTTTGTTTAACTGCTACAAAATTATCCAAATCTAATTGTATTTTTGAAATGATTGATGAAACAACAAAAAAAACTGATCTTGGAAATCTAAAAGTTGGTGGAATTGTAAATATTGAAAGAAGTTTAAAGGCTGGAGATAGATTAGAAGGCCATTTTGTTTTAGGTCATGTTGATGGTGTAGGAATTATTAAAAAAATTCTAAAAAAACCTAAAGAAGTTCAAGTTTGGTTTGAGGTTCCAAAAAAACTCTCAAAATACGTTGTTAAGAAAGGTTCAATAGCTATGGATGGTATTAGTTTGACTGTTGTTGATATTAAAAAAAATCTTGCATCTGTTTCATTAATTCCTCACACAATTGATGTTACAAGTTTTCATACAAAAAAAGTCGGTGACAAAATAAATATTGAAACTGATATTCTTGGAAAGTATATTTTAAAATAATATCTTATTTACCAATAAAGTGGTAATTACCCATTTCCTAGTAAACTTTATAATCCGTTTAGAGGATTTTTTTTATAATGTCATTAGAATCTGCGTTGGACTCTTTGAAACGTGGTGAATTTGTTTTGTTATTTGATTCTGCTGGGCGTGAAAATGAAATTGATATGGTAGTAGCTGCAGAATTTGTGACTCCAGAACATATTGCAAGAATGCGTCAACATGCAGGTGGTTTGTTATGTATGGCATTAGAATATACTTTTGCTAATTCACTTGAATTAAAATACATGCATGAAATTCTTTCTGACTCCCCAATTTCAAATAAAGAAATGATTATGGGTTTAGCACCATATGGTGATCACCCAACTTTTTCTTTATCTGTAAATCATTATCAAACTTATACTGGAATTACTGATAAAGATAGAGCATTAACAATTAAAGAAATGGCAAATATCTATCATGTAGAAAATAAACAGAAAAAATTTGCTTCATCTTTTAAAACTCCAGGACATGTTCCTTTATTGATATCTTCTAAAGGATTATTATCTACACGACAAGGTCATACTGAAATGTCTATTTATTTGACTAAAATTGCTGGATTAACTCCTATAACTGCCATTTGTGAAATGATGGATGCTGAAACATATTCTGCATTATCAGTTGAAAAAGCAGAAAAATTTGCGAAACAAAATGGTATTCCGTTAATTGATGGAAAAGAACTATTAGAATACGCCAAGGTGCATTAATTATGAATATAGCATTAGTAGTTTCAGAATTTAATGAAGATGTGACATCTAGAATGCTTTCAGTGGCACAAGAAAAAGCTAATTCAATGAAATTAAAAATTACACATACTAGTAAAGTTCTGGGCTCTTATGATATGCCTGTAGTTGTGGATACTTTGTTGAAGAAGAAAGATGTTGATGGAATTGTTACTCTAGGTGCCATAATTACAGGACAAACTAAACACGATGAGATAATAGCACATGCTACTGCAAAATTACTATCTGAGATATCAATAAAGTATCAAAAACCTGTCTCTTTGGGTATTATTGGACCTGCTTCACAAGAAAAACATGCTCACGCAAGAATTAGGCCTGTTTCTGAACGTGCAGTTGAAGCTGTAAAAAGAACTTTTGATGAACTTAAACGGATAAAATAATGATTCAGCTTAGTATTTTAAAAATTAGTGAATATGGTCCATGGACTTTAACTCTTGGAAGCGATAGAGAACATGAGCTTCAAATGCTCCAGTCATCACTATACAAAGAATTACAGAAACTTTTTTCACAAAAAAATTGTCTTGTATTTCTTAATCGTGCAGATGAATTTTTTGTGGTTTCAAATGGACTCAAATTAGATGATCATATCCAAATTCAAAAAATACTTGAAAAATCATTTGATATTCGTTTAACTATTTCAATTGGTTATGCAGAATCTCCGTTTGAAGCAAATTTGAAAGCATATGAAGGTAAAAAAAATGAAATTATTTTAAATAAAGAATATAATATTTTTGGTTTTATTAATGGAACATCTAATTCACAAATTTCTATTATGCATTTAGATGTGGATGATCTAAGTTCCAAAAGAAAAACTGATTCTCCATATGAAATTTCATCAACAATTTTTGAATTGTATTCAAAAATGTCCAAATTCTTTTTGAAAAAAAATTCACTTACTTTTTTTATGGGTGGAGATAATTTTATGGTGGTTGCAAGTAACGACGCAAAAACTTCTGTTCAAAGTTTTATTGACATGATTAAGAATGAAGATAAAATTTCCTTAAATTGTGGAATTGGAAATGCATATACATCTAGGGAATCTGTAAAACTAGCCACAAAATCTCTTGATACTATAAGAGAAATTAGAGATTCGGGAAAAGAAAAACCTGATGTTTACGAACTATAATGTTAATCAAAAATATTAGCGTATTATTAGGAAATGATTTAAATTTTATTTCAAACACTAATGTACAAATTCAAAATAATAAATTTAAAAGAATTCAACCAAAAATAAAACCTAGTGGAAAAGAAGAATCAGTTGATTGTGAAGGTCTTCTTATGATTCCTGGATTTATTAATGCTCATACTCACATTGGTGATTCAATTGGAAAAGACATCACATTGAATAGTTCAGTTGATAAAAAAATTCATCCTGTATTTGGTGCAAAATCAAAAATTCTAAAAAATTCTTCTAAACATCATTTAGCTAGTTTTATGAAAAATTCATGTCATTCAATGATTCGAAAAGGAATTACCACTTTTGTCGATTTTAGAGAAGGTGGATTGAATGGTGTACTTTTACTAAAAGAAGTATTATCTGAAATTCCTATTCGTTCCATTATTCTTGGAAGAATTGAATTTTATCAAGATTTGATAGAAATCAGGAAAAACAATCGATTTCCTGGAGAAAAAACCAATGAACTAATTGATTTGATCAAAAAATGTGATGGAATTGGAATAAGTGGTGCAAATGAAAATAGTACATCTGTTCTAAATTATTACTCAAAAACAACAAAACTTCGAGCAATTCATTCTTCTGAAACTAAACAAAGTGTTTTAAAATCAAAAAAAACTACTGGAACTTCTGAAACAATTAGGGCATTAACTATGAAACCACACTTTTTGATTCATATGACACACGCATCAAAAAGTGACCTCCATTCAACAGCAAAAAGAACTAGGGGAATTGTAATTTGTCCAAGAGCTAATTCGTCTTTGGCTGAAGGAATTCCTGATATTGAATTAATGCAAAAAGCTGGCTGTACATTAGCTTTAGGCACAGATAATGTAATGATTAATTCTCCAGACATGTTTAGAGAGATGGATTTTTTATGGAAAATAACTATGGGTATTCACAAAAAAAGAATCAACCCAAAAGAAATTCTTAAAATGGCAACTGTAAATGGTGGAAAAATTTTAAAAAAAGATATTGGAGTAATAGGAAATGGAAAAATTGCAGATTGTATTTTTCTTGATAAACATGCTTTAGATTTAGAACCAATGCATGATCCATATGCATCAATTGTTCATAGAGCATCTGAATCTACAATTAAAGCTGTAATGATTGGAGGAAAAATAATACATGGAAAAATTTAGACCTCATGTTATTTTGAGTGCTGCTACATCTATTGATGGAAAAATTGCTACTAATACTGGAGATTCTAAACTTTCTTCAAAACAAGATAGTTTTAGACTTCATAAATTACGTTCAAATGTAGATGCAATTCTTGTTGGAAAAAATACTGTTTTAGTTGATGATCCATTATTGACTGTACGTCATACAAAAGGAAAAGATCCAATAAGAATTATTTTGGATTCTAAAGGTATTTTGTCTGAAAAATCAAAAATTTTACAAACATGTGATAAAACTAAAACAATAATCGCTGTATCAAAAAAAATCACAAAAACAAATTTTAAAAAATTAAGTGAATTTCCTGTTGAAATAATTGTTGCAGGAGAAAATTCTATAAATCTAAAACTTTTACTAAAAAAATTATACAAGAAAAAAATTAAAATCCTTCTTGTTGAAGGCGGTGGAACAGTAAATTGGGAATTTATCAAACATGATCTTTTTGATGAATTAATTATTACTCTATCACCATTTTTGATTGGTGGAACTGATTCAATATCTTTTGTTGAAGGAGAAGGTTTTTCAAAACTTAGAAAATCTCCAAATTTAAGACTAAAATCAACTAAGAGGCTCAAAAATCATCTTGTTTTGCATTACAATAAAGTGTAAGTTCTTATACTTTATTTGAAACAAAATTACAAGAAATTGGCAGTAAAAAAGAAAACTACAACAAAAAGAACGGTAACAAAAAGAAAGGCTGCACCAAAAAGAAAGGCTGCACCAAAAAGAAAGGCTGCACCAAAAAGAAAGGCTGCACCAAAAAGAAAGGCTGCACCAAAAAGAAAGGCTGCACCAAAAAAGAAAACTAAATCTAAAGCAAAAAAACCAGCGTTTGGTGGATATGCAATTAATTTCGCAGGTCGTCAAGAGACTGTAGAACAAGTATTTGGAAAAAAACCAATTGCGCCAAGTGAAATGACTAAAAAGATTTGGGCATTTGTAAAATCAAAAAGCCTGTCAAACCGTTAAATCTATTAGTTAACGAATACTCGTTAACGTTTTCTATCTTTTAATTATTTTCTTTTAAATAAACAAGATATAGATATCGGATATTTTTTGAATTAATTATGTCTACAACATCATTAAGACGTGATCATGATTTAATAGAAAAAGTGATCAAATCTATGGAAGCAACAGTTCAATTATTGACTGATGGAAAACAAATTCCAGAATCAATCTTACTTCCTGTTATTGATTTTACTAAAAATTTCACAGATGTGTGTCATCATAGTAAAGAAGAAAAATCTTTGTTCCCTGCATTAGAGAAAGCTGGATTACCAAGTAATATGGGTCCTGTTGCAATGATGTTAATGGATCATGAACGTTCTAGAGAAATTGGAACACAAATGGAGGAATCTGCAAAAGAATATCTTTCATCTGGTGATTCTACAAAATTAATTAGTGATATGCAGTTGTATGTTGAACATATTACTGAACATTTGTGGAAAGAAAATAACAAATTATTCATGATGGCTGAAGCACGATTACAATATGTTTCAGAACAAGTTGACAAAGAGCTAAATGAGATAGAGGTATCAAAACTTAAAGATTTAGGAAAATCTAGAGAATATTATGAACAATTAGCTGAAAATCTAACAAAAGATGTATCTCAATAAGGAAATCAGATATGTCTTATAGTTTATTTGGACAAGTAATTGAAGTTAGAAAATTTACTAGTGGTGATATTGAGGTTGATTTTCATCATGAAGATAAAATTACAACATATCGATGTTCTTCAAACCCTAGTCAATTAGGAAATTTTCCAAAAGAACTACTTGAAACTTTGGCATCTACTTTAGCTACCAATATCTGCATTGAAATTTATTTTGATAATGATGGAAATCCAACACATATTGAATTAGAAGAATGTGAAGATGAAGATATTGAAGATGAAGAAAATCTTAACGAGAATTAAATTTCTAGTTTTGTAATGAAAAATAAAATATATTCAAATTTTATTTGGAAAACTATTCTACATAATGATGATGTGTCAAATTATCATAAAATCTAACTGATTTTAAATTGATGAATTCCATCATTCCGTATCTTGATAACTCTCGTCCAAATCCACTATGTTTAATCCCTCCAAATGGAATTCTAGGATCAGAAATTACTACATTGTTGACACTTACAATTCCTGATTCAATTCGCCTAGACATTTTATCTGCTTTTGCAAGATCTTTTGTCCAAATACTTGCCCCTAATCCAAATTCACTATCATTTGCCAGTTTGACTGCTTCACTTTCATTTTCAACAATTGTAATTGGTGCAACTGGTCCAAACGTTTCCTCTTTTGCAATTCTCATATTTGGTTTGATATTTGTAAGAATTGTCGGTTGATAAAAGAATCCTTTCCCCTCTATCTTTGAACCACCTAAAAGAATTTCAGCTCCTTTCTCTTTTGCATCTTCAACTATTCCAGAAATTGTTTCCAATCCATCCTTACTAGAAATTGGTCCAATATCTGTATCCATGGATGTAGGATCACCTACTTTAAGTTGTGATGCTTTTTTGATGAATAATTCTATGAAATCTTTTGCAATATTCTTACCAACAAAAAATCGTTTTGATGCTACACAACTTTGACCACAATTAATGAATCTCCCTTTTACTGCACCTTCAGCTGCTTTTTCAATTATTGCATCATCAAGTACTATGAAAGGATCACTTCCGCCTAATTCTAAAACACATTTTTTTAAATTCCTTGCAGCTCTTTCACCCACTTTAGCACCTGCATTTGTACTTCCAGTAAACGTTACTGCATTGACATCTGAATCAATTAAACTATTTGCAGAATCAACACTGCCTACTACTGTTTGAAAAATCCCATCAGGAATACCTGATTCAGTAAATGCTCTTTCAATTTCAATACCTGATTGCATTGTTACTCTGGATGGCTTCATTACGATTACATTTCCTGCCATTAGACATGGAGCTGCAAATCTCAAAGCTTGCCAATAAGGGAAATTCCATGGCATGATAGAACCAATCACACCTAATGGTTCAAAAGACAAAAAACTTTTTCTTGCGTCAGTGTTTAATACTTCATCTGAAAGGAAACTATCTCCATGGTCAGCATAAAATTCTAGTGCCCAAGCACATTTTTCAACTTCACCAATTGATTCTTTGAGCGGTTTACCCATTTCTAATGTAGCAACTTTGGCAAGTCTAACTTTATTTTTTTTAAGATATTCTACTAAATTGTAAATGTAACTTCTTCGTTTTTCATATTCTTTTTTCCATTCTGGATATGCTCTTTTAGCTTTCCCTACTAATTCAAATACTTGATTTTTATCCATTGTTGAAAATGTTGTGATCTCTTCACCTGTTGTAGGATTTATTGTACTTATTTGACCCAAGATTTTATTCACCGAATTCTGATATTTAACTTTGTGTAATGCTGTTCTTCTTGATCAATCTCATTTTATTCTTATTAGAAAATTTGTTGCATGTCTTTTTTAATTTCATCAATTTTTTTTGTATATGCTTTTTTAGATTTATCATTCTTTTTTAAATTAAGTACATTACCACATGATGGACATTTGAACATTCCTTCTAGTGAATCTTCAAATGTTACTCTTGGACAATCCTCATTTCCACAATGATAAAAGTCCCCTGCGTTTTCAAAATCTAATCTCTGTTGTAATCTTTCTGTAATTTTCTTTTTTTGATTCTCAATAAAATGTTCAACTTCTTCCCTTCTGGTTCTCCATCTATACACAAACCAACCTTTTCTTTCATCTTTTACTCTGATCCCAGTAATGAGAGATTTTCCAAATAAATCATACAACACTTTTCTTACCATGTTAATTCTTAGACCAGTAGAACTAGCAATCTCTTCATCTGTTGCATCTTCTGCTTTTAACAATGATCTTGCTACTTTGAGATATTCATCTCCCCCAATCATTGAGGCGATTCTTACAAAAGGATCTTCGTATTTGTCTACCAACTAAATTCATATTCAATTTTTCTATTATTAATCCCTTGTCTCGTCTACTTGCACATTTTTACCACTTTTTGTGGGTATGATCTTCCTTTTTGCATTTGGAAATGATTTTTCAAACTGTGTTCCTCTTTGAATTCGATCAAGAAGAATGCCCAAAGCACTAATTTCTGAATGTGGCTGATTCCCTACTCCAACATTATAATCTGCTAATTCATAAATTTCTCTTGGAACTTTTTCTGCTCCTACAACTATCAGTAAATTCTCTTCATTTCGAAGTTTTTCTTGTATATCGTTAATATTTTCCCCATACATTGAGAGATGAACGATTTTATAATTTTCTTTTTTTTTCTTTTTAACGATATATTTCCATTTGTCTATGAATTCTACTGTAAAATTACCTCCCCATGTTTCATTGATTTTATCTAACGTACCTTTGATTTCGGGATTGACTTCCGTCATGAAAATTTTTTGAGCTCCAAATGCTCTTGAAACTAATGCCACATGGGTTGTTACTCTATCGTCTCTTACCACACGTTGACCAATTCTAACTACTTCTATTACCAATTTTTTTCCACTCCAAAATCTTCTTTTTTAGTTTTATACGGATTTTTATTTTCAATAATATTCTTAATCAATTCTTTAATTTTCTCAATATTATTTCCTGTTTTTGCAGAAACTGAAAGCCATTTTTTATTTTCTATTAAAGCAAGAATGTCTACTTTTTCATTGATTTCTTTATCTTCTAACAAATCTGCTTTGTTTAATGCATAAATCATTCTGTCTTTTTCAACATCCAATTCACTTAATGTTCTCATACAACTAGCAAATTTCTTTTTTAATTCTAGAAATGAATCATTAATATCAATTACAACTATTATGATATCTGCATACTTTAATTCCTCTAATGTTGATTTGAATGCATCTATCATATATGCAGGTAATTTACTGATAAATCCAACTGTATCTGAAATTAAGAATGGTTCTCGGTTTATCGTAACTCTTCTTGTTGTTGTAGATAGAGTTGTAAACAATTCTTTACTTTGTGTTTTTGATTCTCCTGTCATTTTGTTAAACAGTGTTGTTTTTCCTGCAGATGTGTAACCTGCTAATGAAATTGTTTTAAATCCCATTCGCTTTCTACCTTGTCTGTGAAGCTCTCTTTGTTTTCCTGCTTTTTCAAGTTTTGATCTGACTGTTTTCATTCTATGTTTAATGTCATTGTAGTAAACATCAACCTCAAATTTTCCTATTCCCATAAATCCTGGTTGTTCTCCCATACTTGAAAGCCGAACTTTTTCTTTGGCTCTTGACATTTCATATCTTAATTGTGCTAATTTTACTTGTAATTTTGATTCAGCACTAGATGATCTACTCTCAAAAATTTCTAGAATTAATGCCTCTCTATCTAAGATTTCTCTATGTAAAACAGTTGCAAGATTGTAATTTTGACTTGGTTTTAAAATCTCGTCAAAAATAATTACATCTGGTCGAAGTTTCCCTGCTAATTCTTCTAATTCTTCTAAAACTCCGCCACTAATCCCGTATTTTGGTTTTTTAAGAAATTTTTGTTTGATTATGTGTACCACTTGGTATCCTGCAGCATCACATAATCCCTTGGCTTCATTAACTGCATCTTCTTTATCATATGTAATTAGAATTGCTGAATTCATTTTAGTTCTTTTTTTTGATTATGCTTGTCGTTAAAGATTCTACCTGTTTTATTGAATTATGTTTTTTTTAGTGTTTTTTCTATATTCATATTTAATACAATTTCTGCAATATCACTAGCATATTCGGAAACTCTTCTAATATTTTCAGTCATTCTTCTAATTCTGTAAATATCTTCTTCATTTTTTAACGATTTTGAAGCATCTCTGATCTTTTTTTCATATTTTGTGATGTCATTTGTTTTTTCAATTATTTTCTCTGCTTGAATATAATCTTCTTTGAATAATGCTAAACTTGCTTCATCTAACACTAAAAGACAAAATTCATTCATATTTTGAAGTCTTTCCATTATTTCTTTTTTAACAGGTTTTTTGTATTCTAAAACATCTTTTGCAATAAATGCTGCATGATCTCCTACTCTTTCAATATTTTTCACAACTAACCTATACCCAAGACAATTTCTAGGATTTCTAAATCCCATCTCTTTTAGTAAGTGTTCATTTTGTATTGCTATTTTTAATTGACGAATTATATAAAATCCAAATCTGTCAACTTCATCATCAGTATTGATTACTTCCTGAGCTAATTCCACATTATTTTCTTTTGCAGATAAAATTGCATCATTGGACATTGATTTTGCCAAGTGTAGCATTCGTTTGAATGCTCCATCTACTGATAACTCAAATAAATTTACAAGAACTTGGATTGTTATCCCATTAATTGAATCTGAAATAATTTCTGAACCCATTAGCATTCGTTTTACTGCTTCTTTTACCGTATTTCTTTGAGTGGGGTTGAGTCTACTATCTTTTGGTTTTACATTGATTGTTTTGTACCCTAAAAAATACAATGAAATTAACTTTCTTACAATAGAAGATGCTTTCTCTTCAGAATTAATTTCAATTGTAGCATCTTCTTTTTTATTATTATGTGATTCAAATTTTGGTGGGTAAAGCTCTAATGTCGATGATCCTTTTCTGATCATTCTAATATGATCTCCTTGTTTAAGACCAAGCTCAACAATCCATTGTTTTGGTAGTGAAACTATGTATGATGATTTTCCAGTAAATTGAATTTTCCTTGTTTCTTCCTTTTCATCCATAATCTAAAGATAAAAATATCATCTATATAGTTTGAGCTCTATAATATGGTTTTACATTCAACTAATATTTAGAAAAAATTTTGTAATGTCGTGGATCATATTTTAAAACTTGAGCACTCACTTGATGCATTATTTGGTAATGGTGTTTCAAAATATTTGCCAAAAGATATTGAAATAACCTTTTCTAGAAAAACTGGAAGGATACGAACTGTTTCCCAAAAAGGGAAAATACTTTGTACCTTGAGAATTGATGGCGGATTAGCTATTAGTACGCATTTTGCTCAAATGTTAGTTAAAAGTAAATCCTTTAAAGAAAATTGTATTGAAGTTAATTCTGATGCTGCACCATTTGTAATGGAAGGAAGATCAGTATTTTGTAAACATGTTACAAAATGTGGTAAAAATGTTAAAATTTCTGCAGATACTCCTATTTTGTTTAAAAACAAAGTCATAGCAGTTGGCAGAGCTATTTTATCATCTGAAATGATTTCTGATTTCAATCAAGGTGTAGCAGTAAAGGTTAGAGATAGTTTAAAAAGTCGTAACGAGGAAAAATAACCATATGATGCGTGGAGGAAATCGCGAAATGCGAAGAATGATGGATAAAATGGGTCTTGATATGAATGAACTATCTAATGTTCAAGAGGTAATAATTAAGACCGATAAAAAAGAGATCATTATTGCCAAACCATCTGTTACAGAAATGAAAGCAAAAGATAATTCTATTTTTACAGTTACCGCTGACAGTTATGAAGAAAAAGAATTAGAAGTTCCAATATTTTCTGAAGAAGATATTCAATTAGTTAGTTTACAATCAGGTGTTGATGAAGAAAAAGCTAGAATTGCTTTGGAAGAAGCAAAGGGTGATCTTGCCCAAGCAATTTTGAGTCTTACTTCTGCATAATCTATTGATTTTTTGAATTTTGTGCCTAAAAATTAACTATGAATGAATGATTTAAGTAATGGATTCATTGAATTTTGAGTATAATGAGTAGTATGGCTGAATCCAAAGTTACTGGAATAATAAAGTCTCTGAATGCTTTGGAAGATGATCTAGAGTCCTTGAATGGAATATCTGGAGATATGAAAAAACAACTTGCTGTAAAGGCCCAAACAGAAATTGATACTTTGTTGGAAAAAACTCGAGAAATGGCTACAAAAGAAGCAGAAGTAATTATCACTGCATCTAAAGAAAAAGCCACTACTGAATCTGCAAAAATTGTTCAAGAGGGCGAAACAAAATTATCTGAAATTCAATCAAAAATTGATGCTAATTTTGACGAGGCCGTTAAACATGTTGTGTCAACTGTTTTGAAAGCATAATCATAAATCATATTTTTGATTTTGTGATCTATAGATCCTTTACAAATCTCTAAAATTAGTGTTGCAACCACATGTGGAAAATATTACTATAAATTTTCAACGTATCTCCATTCACTTAATTTATCATTTGATTCTATTCTACCTGAAGAAATTTCAAAATATTCAGGAAATTTTATTTTAACTACTAGAGAAGAATTTCCCAAAAAATGTGTCATTCCAATTCTTTATGAAGATATTTTGGAATACCCTCCTACAGTATTACGGGGGTTGATGATACAAAAATTAAATCTATATTTTGAAGAGGCATATTTAATTTTGGGAATTGATCCTGGACAAAGAATTGGATTATCGATTTTTTATTACGGAAAAGAAATTGAAAATTCTTATTATTCATCTATTCAAAAATTGGTTTTTCATATAATTGAGATTTTGAGTGGGTTAAAAGCAAAAAGAAAAATTGTAAAAATTGGAAACGGAAATATGAAAATTGCAAAACAAATCGTTAGAATATTAAATCAAAATTTTTGTTCATCCTTTGAAATAGAATTTGTAGATGAAAGAAAAACTAGTCTAAAAATTAAGAATTTTAATCAAAGAGGAAAACGTGATATGCTTTCAGCAAAATATATTTCTCAAAGAACTGGTAATCGACATTCTATTCTTCCGTTGTCGATTATAGGCTGAAGTAATCATTAGAAATATCATATTTTTTGAAAAATCCTTAATTCTTTCCTTTAATTAATTTGAAAACTAACAAATTCCCAATTCTTTATCATTTTTCTTATTTATTTTAGAAAAAATGAAATTTTTTGTCAAACAATTATAAGGATATGTACAATTATTTCATAAAAAACGATAATCATATTATCTATACATATTTATTGAAGATTTTTTGTTTTTTTTGAAACAAATTTAACTGATCGATAAATAATGTGTAATAATTTCATATTTTATATAATTTTTTTGTAAATTAAATCGATCCATGCTTATATAGTTATGATTTCTATAAGAACTACCAAGATGACTTGTAAAGGAATTTGTGTAAGATATAAGGCTCAAAAGCCTGTTGGAACCGGAAGATATGCTTCTGGACAACGTCGATGTCAAATTTGCGAAATTTTCATCAAATGGGAAGGACTTTGGTGTCCATGTTGTGGTTATAGATTAAGAACCAAACCACGTAATCTAAAATACAAAGCAAAATTACGTGCAAGAGTTGAAGCTGATTCTATTGAAGCTCAAGCAGTTGCTGATAATCAACCAGCAGTTGAAACAGTAACAATCAAAACTAAAACAAAATCAAAAGCAAAAATTGCAAAATCCAAAGTATCAGCAAAAGGTAAAGAAAAAACTGCATGCCAATTCTGTGAAAAACTGTTTGTTTATCCAGACAAACATGAAAAAAACTGCAAAAAAAATCCTAGTATTGATACCTCCCAAAAAAATGAATCAATAGCAATAAAAGCATAAGACTTGTTCATAGCTTATTGAACTCTCCAAGTGGATTTTTCCATAAAATGGTACGTTTGGAGAGCCGAAATTTTTCTTTACATATTCAAAAATTTGAAAATGGTTTTTTTGTTTCTGTAACTGAAGGATCTAACAAAATTGGTTCTACTGTTGTTTCATTGGCAACAGGACCCACACCTATTACTACTACAATAATTCCATCTAGAACTGAGGCTTTATTTCTAAAGCTTGTTGCTGAACGAGTTAGTACTAGAATGAGAGGCATTGCAATAGTTTCAACTTTTGTTCAAAAAGAGTTGGAACCTACTGTTGCAAAAGGATTAATGATTGAGATTATGGAAATGATTGAGAATGAGTGATTTAAGAAATTACATTTCACAAATTGAAAAGAGTAGAGAATTAAAAACAATCAAGACTAAGGTTTCTACGAAATATGAAATTGCTGGTGTAACTGCAAAAGTTGACGGTTCAGATGCAATTTTATTTGAAAATATCAAAGAGAGTGATTTTAGATTAGTAGCTAATTTGGTAGGAACTAGAAAAAGATTTGCACTAGCAGTTGGAGCTTCTGAAGATGATATTCATAAAAAAGTCATTTCTGCAATTAATAACGCAAAACATCCAAAAATTATTTCTTCAGGAAAATTCATGGAAAATAAATCCAGAAATGTTCTTTCTATGCCTATAGTAAGACATTTTGAAAAGGAATCTGGCCCTTTTATCACTTCATCTATTGCTTATGTAAAAAATCCTGAAACAGGAAAACAAAATTCTTCATTTCATCGAATGATGCCAATTGACAAAACACATTTTTCAATCAGAATGGTTGAAGGACGTCATTTACATCGATGTTTTGTTAATGCAAAAGAACACGGAGAAGATTTGAAAATAGCAATAACTGTAGGTGTTCACCCTGCAATCTCAATTGCAGGTGCATATCAAGCTGAATGGGGAAAAGATGAAATTAATATTGCAAATTCTCTTTTAGGTGGAAAACTAACTTTAGCAAAACTTCCTTTTACAGGATTGAATGTTCCATCTGGTGCTGAAATTGTAATGGAAGGAAAAATTCTTCGTGACAAAACACATCCCGAATGGATGGTAGAAATGCTTCAAACATATGATCATAAAAGAATTCAGCCCGTTTTTGAACTTGAAAATTTGTACTTTAGAAATAATCCTATTTTTCATGATGTATTATCTGGATATTCTGAACACCGATTATTAATGGGAATGCCAATTGAATCAAAATTAAATGGTGAATTAAAAAAATCCTTTTCTCGAACTTTACAAGTTTCAATGACTAATGGTGGATGTAATTGGTTACATGCTGTTGTACAAATCAAAAAGAAAAATGAATCTGATCCTAAAAAAGTTATTAAAAAAACATTTGATTCACATCGTTCACTAAAACAAGTTACTGTTGTTGATGAAGATATTAATCCTAATAGTGCAGAATCTGTTGAATATGCTATGGCTACACGATTTCAAGCTGACAAAGATTTAGTGATAATGACAAATTTGCGTGGATCTAGTCTTGATCCCTCAAGTGATCAAAAAAATCTACAAACTGCAAAAATAGGCATTGATGCAACCAGGTCTTTATCTAAACGACCTGAAGGATTTGAATTAGCAAAAATCCCAAAAATTGATAAAATCAAATTGTCAAAATATTTCAAATAATCCTAATCAACTGATTAAATTAAATTGGATGAATAATGTATTTTCAAACAGGTTAAAAATGTCATCAGATAATTCTAAAATTCCTGAAAAAAGTCCCTCTGAATCACACGCTGAAGTGATTGTCAGAATGTTCCCTTCCGATGCAAATCCTGCAGGAAATGTATTTGGTGGTGAAATCCTAAAACATATTGACATGGTTGCAGGAATTGTTGCACAGAGACATGCTCAATCAAATGCAGTAACAGTATGTATGGACAGTGTAAATTTCTTAAAACCTGTATTTGTAGGGAATGTCCTTACATTAAATGCAAGAATTAATTATGTTCATAACTCATCCATGGAAATTGAGGTAAAGGCAGAAGCTGAAGATATCTTAACTGGAATCAGAACTGTCACTGGAACTGCTTTTGTAACATTTGTGGCACTTGATAACAACGGAAAACCTTCTAGAGTTGCTAATCTGTCCCTCAAAACTGATGATGACAGGTTCAAATTTAATGAAGGAAAAATTCGAATGGAAAAACGATTAAAAAATCGTCAAAAATAATTTCTAAATTTTTAATAGATCCATTTAAGAATAATGAAAATTGTATTTGGTTATGTCTGAAGAACAAAAAAATCATGAATGGGATTCATTATGGGGTGAATATACAAAATCCCTTGAAAACTGGAAATCTCTTTTTGATCAAATCCAAAATTCTAGTAATGACATGCAATCTAAATTTAATCAAGTTTGGGAAAAAGCAGCTGGAGAATCTAGTAATGATACTCTAAAATTGTTTGGAGAGAATTGGCAAAAAGCTATGACTGATGCAGGAATGAATTATTACAAAGACTTTGGTACAAATTGGCAAAAAGCACTCAATGATACTAATGCTTCAACATTCAAACAGTTTATTGAAAACTGGCACAAATCTCTTAACTCATCAGGATTAGAACAGATGAATGCTTATGGTGAAATGATGAAAAAATTCACTGAAACATGGAATTCCATGTGGCCTAAGTCACAATAGTTTTTTGAGTGTAATTTATTTTTCTATTTTTTTATAATTATTTTAGTTCAAAATCAATTTTTGATTCTGCAGTTTGTTCATTTCCATATTGTAAGTTCTTTGATTTTTCTCCTTGAATCTTTAACTAATCGTTTTATTACTGGTATGTAAATTTCAGAAATATGTGTAACTTCTACATGTTTGTAATTTTTTATATCTAAAAATGCTGCTGCTACTGCTTGTTGTTCCTCAACTTTTGGTTCATTTTTTCTTTTTCTTTTTTGATTTATAATTTCTAAAAATATGGGTAACTGCCTTTTAATTTCAATGATTAACTCTTCTTTTGAGGATATTTTTCCATTATTCAAATTAATGCTAATTTGTTGATTAATATCATCTTTGTATCTGTTTGACGCCCTAATCATAATTTTAATTTCAGGTATCTTTTGAAATTCATTTTTAAACTGACAAATATTTTTCATTATATTTGGAAATGAACCTTGATGTTCCTGCAAAAATTTTTCCACATACCACTTTGAAAATTCTACTGCTTTTGGTTCATTTTTTTCTTTTGCTTTAACGACAAATTTTTCATATGTACTTTTTTCTGAAATGAATAAACCAAAATCTCTATTTGCTTCTTCAAAAATTAAATCAAATATTTTTTTAACTGTCTCTATATATTTCACAAAAAAATAATTTACATAAAATGGATCTGGATCGTATTGATTGATCTGTTTTGAATATATTTCACAATTTTCTATTTCTCTTTCGATACTCATTAGTTTTTTCCAGATTCAGTTTTTGTATATTTTGATTGTTTTTTCAAACTTATTGCCAAATCTTTGAAAATTTCATTTACACTTACATCTACTAGATTTATTGTGGCATTTTCTTTCACAATTTGTTTTTCGAATTTTTCTTTTATTGCAAAAGATACTGATGACCAGTGAAGAATTCCTTTCAATTGCTCTTCAATTGTTGCGTTTGTTGTTGGAAAATTTGCTGGAGAAAAAACAATTCCGTTTGTCCATTGCATTGTGGGAATTCCTCCACCTGAAGATTTTGTACTAAATGCTATTTGTTTCACCCAATCATCAAACTGATATTCAATTATTTCATGAATAATCAATTTTTTCCATGGTTCTACTGATATTTCCATTAATTACAATTTTCTATAACCAATTATAATTCTATTTTTAGAAAAATCCTATTTTTTAGATTAAATACTTTTTTTCAAATTTTGTTCATATTGATATGGCTTATTTACTAGAAAACTCACAGTATTTTCTATAATGAAAAAATGGGCTGATTTTTTAATTTCTGAAGTAACTTATGATTTAGATCATAAAATTTCAATAATTAAACGACATAGTGAAACTGAATCAGGAATAACCCCTGGAATTGAAATTGATCGTTTGAGTATATCTTCTGATATAAGAAATGGTTTTTCATATGTGACAATTTACAAAAGTGGTTCTACGTGGAAATTAGGACATAAACTCAATTCTTTTAGAATTGGTGGAGATTATTTTTTAAGAATTGACAAAAATATTGCAAAATTGGATTATCTTGGTGATTTACCTGAAGTTGAATTTATTGATAATGAAATAGATTTTGCAATAGAAGAAAAATTAAACAAACTCTCTACTCAATTAGAAACAAAACCAGTTCAAGAAAAACCAGTTCAAGAAAAACCAGTTCAAGAAAAACCAGTTCAAGAAAAACCAGTTCAAGAAAAACCAGTTCAAGAAAAACCAGTTCAAGAAAAACCAGTTCAAGATTTTGAAGAATATGAAAAAGATTATCTTTTACGATTAGTACGAGAAAAATTAGAAAAAGAAATTCAGCAACTCAAGTTAGATCTAGCACCAGAACCACCTTCATCTTCTAGAGGCTCATTACCCAAAGACTCTTCAGAAGAACTTCCACAAGAATTAGATCTAGCACCAGAACCAACACCAGAAC
>Ga0233429_1000670_pt1 | contig 50813 bp, 42 predicted proteins | sample SI_118_April2016_3_FD_179879 | JGI IMG/M metagenome (GOLD analysis project Ga0233429, IMG submission 179879) | Seawater microbial communities from Saanich Inlet, British Columbia, Canada - SI_118_April2016_135_MG | ecosystem: Environmental > Aquatic > Marine > Inlet | place: Canada: British...
TTGAGACATCTGGAATAAAACCTAAACTTGACATAATTATTTCTTACCATATATCATTTATAAAATTTGCGATAAGTTCCCCTTCCCTTTTTAGCTTTTTAGGATTTTTGAAAATTGAAGATAACGACGTTAAGTTGCCTCGGCTTTACGCCGAGGTCAACCTGAGCATAGCGAAGGTTGAAGTTATGACGCAGGAACCAGTAATATAAATAAACTATCTAATGGTTTTTCTGTTTTAACAAATTTTATAAAATAGATTGAATTTTATGAAATTATGGTAAATATTTCGTTATGTATGATTGTTAAGAATGAAGAAGAGTTCTTAGAACAATGTCTCAATTCTATTAAAAAATTGGTTGAAGAAATTATAATTGTTGATACGGGTAGTAATGATAAAACAAAAGAAATTGCAAGAAAATTCACCACTAAGATTTTTGATTTTAAATGGTCTGATGATTTTTCAGTAGCTCGTAATGAAAGTTTAAAATATGCCACTGGTGATTGGATTTTAATATTGGATGCAGATGAAGTTATTTCTGAAAGCGACCATATAAAACTAAAAGAAATTTTGAGGTCTACATCGGCAGTAGGGCTACAATTTCTCCACCGTCACTATACAAATAATTCTGCAGCTGCAGGGTGGCAATCTTCAGATGCTGATACTTATACCGAAAGCAAAATTAGTTTGGGATGGTGGCAATCGCCTATTTTAAGGCTTTTTAAGAATATCTCCCCAACTCCCCTTTTTCAAGGAGTTGTTCACGAATCTGTTGTTCCATCACTTGTGAAAAAGGGAGATATAATAAATATTGATGTGCCTATTCACCACTTTGGTAAACTGAACAAAAGCAAACTTCAAGAGAAAGAATTTTTTTATGAAAGATTGGGTGAAAATAAAACTCGCTTATCAAAAGATTATTTCTCTTATTATGAATTGGGGAGACAATATGCAAATAATGGTAAACTAAATGAAGCAATTGTTGAATTACAAAAGTCAATATCTTTAAAAAATGATTTTGCTGACTCTTGGTTTGTCATGGGAACTGTTTATATGTCAATAAAAGATTTGAATCTTGCAGAGAACTCATTTAAAATGGCTAAAAATTTTAATAAAGATGATCCAGACATATACGATAATTTAGGGGTTCTATATGCAAAGAAAAATAATTTTGAAAATGCACTTAACAATTTTAGAATAGCATTAAAATTAAATACAAGAAGTGCAAGAACATTGTGGAATATTGGTTTGCTTTTTAGAAAGTTTGGGAAAGAAGAAGAATCAAAATATTATTTCTTACGAGCTGCTGAATTAGATCCAAATTATAAGAATATTTTTAATAAATTGAGTAATAGAAGAAACACATAACAGGAAAACCCGTCTTAGTTTACTTTTTAGTTTTTGTATCCTACTGGTTCCGAGTAATAATTCAACTTAACTCTTTTTATGTGGAAGTTGGAGATATTTGGGGTTTGGGGGGCTGAAGTGGGGAAATTGGAAGGGTCGTAAGGGTGGAATTGGTTATAATTCGTTATGGTTTGTTATAATTCGTTATGGTTTGTTATGGTTGTTGGGTAGTGGAAATCAACTAGACAAGTAGACAACCACCATGAAGGTATATAAATGAGGAGATCTTGTTTATGGTTTATGGGAGCTATTGAATTGATGAGGAAGGAATGCTTGAGGAGAAGGTATAGTTTAGAGACGGTTAAAGCTTATAGTTATTGCGTGGGGAAGTTTTTGAGAAGGAATTCTAAAGAGGTTAAGAAAACAACTAAAGTAGATGTGCAAAGGTATTTAGATTATTTGGTTGAGCGAGGAGCTTCTGCTAGTACTTTAAATGTTAACTTAAGTGCACTAAAGTTTTTGTTTGAAGAGATTTTAGGAAAGAAGTTAACTGTAAAAGTTAAGTTTGCTAAGGTTCCTAAACGATTACCTGATTTTTTGACTAAAGAAGAGATTAAGAAATTGTTTGAAGCAATTGGCAATCCTAAGCATAAACTGATGATTGAATTATTGTATTCTACTGGGATGAGGGTTAGTGAATTAGTCAATCTCAAAGTAGAAGATTTATGTCTTAATGAAGGGTATGGCTGGGTTAGACAAGGAAAGGGCAATAAAGATCGGCCGATGGTGGTTGCAGAAAGAATTAGAACCAGATTGAGTGAGAGGATAATAGGGAAGAAATTAGAGTCTGGAGATTTTGTTTTTCAAAGTTATTGTGGGAAGTATTCTACAAGCACTATTAGAAAGATTTTGGAGAGGGCAGCTAAAGAATCTGGAATAAGTAAGAGGGTTCATCCACATATGTTGAGGCATTCTTTTGCTACCCATTTAGTTGAAGAAGGCAATGGGGTAGATGTGATTCAGCCATTATTGGGACATAATCGGATTGAAACCACGATGGTGTATTTACATGCTTCTCCAAAGAGGTTTCTTAGTGTGAAAAGTCCTTATGATTCTTTGTGAGAACGATTAATTGAAGATTGGAAAAGTCGAAATATGTTTAGAAAAAAGTGGTAATGTAGAAAGCGATTAACCCTAAGATGAGACCACCAAAGAGGTCGTACCAATCATGTTTCTTAAGATAGATTCTGGAGTAGGCAGTGAAAACTGCGATTGTTGTGAAGAAGGTGATTGTTAAAGGGGTAGGAAAGGATTGGTTGAAGATGAGGGCTAGGAAAACTACCCTAGCAGTATGGAGACTAGGAAATGAAGAGGCATCTATTCTTTCAATGAAATTGTGATGGTTTTGTTTTTTAGGACGATTTTTGAAATAGAATATTCTGATAAGGATTACTATTAATAGGGTGGAGATTAAACCAAAGATTAGTTTTATGGTTAAAGGGTGTTTTTGGAAAGCGAGAGTTAAAAGGATGATTATTGAGAAGAAGACAAAACTTCCCAATGAAGTGAGGTCACGGAAAAATTGATGAATAAATTTTTGATATTTCATTTTTGGTTGTTTTTTGATATTTCTTTTTTTGTCATTCTATTATTTTTTTAAGTTGTTGTTTTTTTGTTTTTGATTTTTTCTTAAATATAAATAACTTAAATATAAATTATAATTAATGTAGTGATAACCCAAAGTAAGGTTCCGATCATTAGGGGTTTATCCCTAAAGCTTTTTTCGGGATGGCGGGTTATTTCCGATCCTTCGTTAATGAGATTGAAGTAACGGAAGATGACGTAAAGAGCAAAAGGAAGGGTATAAAGGAGTTTTTGGTGTTGGCTGAGAAAAGAGTAAAGTGCATAAGAGATTATTAATAAGGTGGTGGAGATGACCATTAAGGAGTTGGTGGTAGTGAGGGTGTATTCTTTGAGAACTTTTCTAGTGGAGTGGGCTTTTTCTTTGAGGAAGAGGAGATCAGCGTGACGTTTTCCAATTGTAAGGAAAATGGAAAGGAAAAAGGGACAAAGAATTAACCAGGGAGAAATCTTTACTTCGATAAGATATGCTCCAGAGATTGCGCGGAGGACGAATAAAGAAGCGATGGCGAGAATGTCTCCAAAGAGGATATGTTTAAGATAGAAAGTGTAGATTTGGCTAAGGATGAGGATTGCTAAGACAAGGTAGAGGAAATTTATGTTGAGTGCGGCCGCTAAAGTTACTGAGATTAAGAAGAAGATTATTGCTGAGATAATGGCGGTTTCTTTGCTAATGGTGTTGTTGGCCAAAGGTCTCAGTTTTTTTTCAGGATGAAGTTGATCTTTTTTTAGGTCAACTAGATCATTGATGATGTAATTAGTGGAAGAGATTAAGCAGAGAGAGATAAATCCAAGAATTGAGAAAGTTAATGGTTTAAGATGGAAGAGATTCCCAGAGAAGAAAAGAGCTAAGAAAATAACTAGGTTTTTGTACCATTGTCTTACCCTAATGAGATTGAGGAAATGTTTTAGTTCCATTTAAGATTTAGATAAATAGTTTTAGTTTTTAAGATTTTGGTTTTAAGATGAAGTAAGTGCACTCAAGAATCTGTTGGTGGTGGCGTTCTTGAAGGGTTTCTTTTAGGAGGATGATGTTTTCTTGTTTGAGGAGTTGGAGGAATTGTTGTTTTTTATCTAGGCAGGTTTGATCTTGAGGATGGCAAATGAGTTCACAGGCGTTAATGATGATTAACTCAGCCGTGGACTTCTTGTTTTGGTAGATAGGAAGCGCATAGTCCATTCCACTTAAAGGAATGATGGAATTATCAAGGTAAGAGATTAACGAAGGACTAGTAGTAAGAATGGGTCCTTGAATATTGTGATCCTGGATGTATTCTACAAATTGAGGATTTAGATCTGGGTTTTTTTCCATGTTGAATAGGTAAGGAAGTCCAATGATGATGAGAATGACGACAATGAAAATGAATGCAGTAGATTTAATAAATGGTTTCTTTGATTTTTTCAGTTTTTGATAGATTTGAATGATGTAGGGGGAGACGATGATAGCTAGGAAGGGAACAGCAAAAACAAGATAACGGATTTCTTTTCTAGCTACAAAGAAAGTGAAGTAGAGTATTAAGAGAGTGGGGATTAAGTAGATAAGGAAAATCGAGGAGTTTTTCCAAGATCGTTTTTTGATAAAATCATAAAGGCCATAAAAGTAAACTAAATAAGGGGGGTTCTTGAGGAAGAAATTAGTTAGATAAAATAATATTCCAGTCCCATAAAGCCAGGTGGCGGTGGAAACTATCCAGTTTCCGGAGAGGAATGGTTCTAATGGATTAGGGTAAGTGAAGTAGTTGAAGATTAAATAAGGGAGAGTAGGGATGAGGAATCCCATTGTGAGGATGAAGAGGTGTTTTATTTTTTGTAGGAATTTAGTGTTGTTGAAAATTAAGATTATATAGGTAGAGAGAAGGATTATTCCTAACGGAAATTTGGTGAGGAAAGCTAAGGAAGTAAAGATTCCAGAGAGGAAAAGATTTAGAGCTGATTTTTTGGTTTGAGAAATGAAAAAGTAGATTGCTAGGAGGATAAAGAGAATGGCAAGCGGCTCGGAAAGAACTAAGCCAGTGAACATGAAGAAAACAGGGGTGAAACTGAAAAGAAGAGCAGAGAGAATTGCGGATGTTTTGTTGAAAAGTTTTTTGGTGATGTGGTAAATTAGGGTGATGCTGGCTAATGAGAAAATTAGATTGACGAGTTTGGCAGTGAGGATAACTGGAAGATTAAGTTTCCAGAATGTCCCCAGTAAGATTGGGTAAGTTAAGGGACGAAAGGATTCCCATAATCCTAGTTTTCCTTGGGTGAAAATGTATTTGCCCATGCCAATGTAAACATGGCTATCCCACCAGAGGTTGTAGTTTAAGAGAAGGTAAATAATTCTAGTTATTAAAGAAATTAGAAGAATCCAAAAAAGAGGATTCTTATGAAAAGACTTACTAATTTTTTGGAAGGATTTAACAAAGTTCATCTTCTGTTAATGATTCACAAATAAGTTCATGTAATTGTTGTTTAGGAATCATCCCTTCATATTTCTTACCATCGATGATCAAGGTAGGATATTGGTTTACCTTAAATTCAGAAGCTAGAATTTTAAGGAGAGATTCACTGTCTTGGAAGTTCATATTAATGGGGAAAACTAAAACTTTTCCTTCAAAAGTATTACGAAAGTAAGTTAGTAGAGTTCCTTGACTGGGACAGTTAGGGCAGTCTTCTTCATAGAAGTAAAGGATTGGAACGATCTCAAGATTACAAAGCTCTTTACTTTTTTTAGCGAAGAGCCAATAACGAATATTGTCTAAGAGGTATTTTCTTCCGGCCATATCAAATTCTTCGGGATCTAATCTGGAGTCTTTTTCATATTCAAGGAATTCACTTAAAGATTCAGAGAGATCTTCAATGGCCCCATTAAGAGTGGTTTGAAGTACAGGACAGATGTCTTCTTGTCCTTCTAATTCGTTAATATAATAATATTGTAATTGTAAACTTTCATATTCATTTTCTTGGTTTTTGTTAACTTTTTCCATCCAGTTGCCCCGGTAGTTTTCCATGAGGAAGCCGAGAGTAAGGCCGAGAGAAAAGATTAAGGCAGTAAGGATTGCCGCTAAGATATACTTGTCTTTGCTTATTTTTCTTTTTGTTTCCATGAGATTACCTTCGAATATTCTTTATTTTGAAGTTTAAGTATTTATAATGATTTATGTTTTTGAGAGTTACCATTTTGTTTTCTTACCAATGCTAAATTGGATTAAAGAGAGGATTAAGATTGTTCCTTTGATTAGATAATAAACGGCGAAATAGGGAATGAAATGGATGTAGCCATGTTTACGGATCTTTTCATTAGCGTTTTTATGGGCGAGATAAAAGAAAGTAAAGGTTATTGAAATGAGAAAGATGAAAATGAATATCTTTTTGAATTCAAAATTGAGAATGTTGAAGTTAGATAAACTGAGATTCTTTAAGTAAACCAAGAAATCAAAGTTTAAGATATAGGCGTTTTTCATTTTTTTAATTACTGGGAGGATGAGATAGTAAAAGGCAAAAAAGAATCCAGTAAAAGCAAGTACGAAACCAAAAACGTTTTTGGTCATTTGCATGATTCCAAAATCTCCATACTTACGGTCGAGGACCATGCTTCTATATTGATGAAGGCAAGAGATACTTCCTTGATACCAACGTCTTCTTTGTTTGTAGAATGCTTTAAGGGTTCCAGGAGAGTTAGTGTAGACATAACCATCAAAACATTGTTTGATAAGGTAGGATTCTTTTTGAACCCGGTAGGCTATTTCTTGGTCTTCGGTAAGGTTAGTAGGATCGAAGCCGCCAAGTTTTTTGATGATTGAAGTTTTGTAAAGGGAGAAGGGTCCTGGAGCCACGTAAACAGAATCAATTTGGGCAGAGAGACGAGAGACGAGAATCATTAGGAGATATTCTATCCATTGGATTCTTTGGAGAATTTTCTTAGGATCTTTTACTTTCATCGCGGGAGTGATGATGGCTAATCTGGGGTTATTCTGTTCTTGATAATAAGAGACCATCTTTTTTAAAGTTAGGTGGTGGACTTCGGAATCTGCATCTAAGCAAGCGAAGAATTCCCCTTTAGCTAATTTTAAGGCTTTGTTCATAGAAGTAGCCTTACCCACGTTTTGGTGGGAGATGAAAGTGATGTTAGTTGGGGTGTTGTTTTCCTCATTATTTTTTTGGTGAAGAATTTGGATGAATTCATCAACGACTTCTTTAGTGCGATCAGTGCTTCCATCATTAACTACAATTATTTCTAAATTTTCTTTGGGGTAATGTAAATTGAGAACAGATTGGATTGTTTTGAGGATAGTGTCTTGTTCATTGTAAGCAGGGATAATAACAGAAACGAAAGGAAAATGTTTTGGTTCAGTTGAACGGGATTCTTCCTGGTTGAAGAATGATCTTTTATCTAAGAATATTAATAAGAGGAAAATTGAGAAGTATAGAGAAATGATGTAAGCAGTCCATAAAATTATCTCAGCAAAAAACTCCATGAATAAACCCCCTAGTTGTTATGTTATTATTATTATTATTATTAATCTTGTTATGATTATATTTGTAATTGTTAATTGAACTCCCAAATCTCATTTTGTTCTGAAAGATGAATTCTTTTAAATCTTTCGTTCTTAAAGATGAACAAAAGTCCTTGGTCATGAGGAAGGGTGTTCTGCATTTGTTCTGTGATGAGGATGTGAGAGATGTGGTGCCTTTCTAAAATTGGGAAGGAAACTGAAGGGTAAGATGAAGAGAGAACTTCTTGAGATAAATAGAATTTTTCATCATACAAGGGATCATCAAAAGTAAGGAAAGGATCTTTTTGAGAAAAGTATTGGATTAAGTAACTATTTTCAGTGGTAGAAAAAATTTTATCTGGAGTAAGGATGGGTTGGTCTTTGAGGGCGAGGAGAGTTTCTTCAAGCTCAGGGGTTGGTGAAAGAGTAGAGAGCCGATCTATGCAAGTGAGGGTAGAGAAAATTATTCCTAAGATCAGAAGGAAGATAGTAGCGTTTTTGATAATTTGAAGCTTCCATTCTTTGTTGAATAAATAGACAAATCCAAATGTAGCGAAGATTAAAAGGATGAAGTTGAGATAAATCAAAGAAGAGGTTTGATAGATGTATAATGGGATGAAAAACGGAAGGAAAAAATAAGTGAGATAAAATTTGTTTTTTTTCCAGGTAATGGTTAATCCAATGATTGCGAGGAGGAAAGCAAAAAGACTAAGTCCAAAGATTCCACCTAAATCTGAGAAAAGATCAAAGAGAATGTTTTGAGAAAGATAAGGGCCAAGTAAGAATGGTTTTCCTAAAACTAAGTTAAGTGAAGTTAATAAAAAAATCATAATTCCCAGAGGTTTGACGTAATTGTCTTTTTTTAAGTAAAAGTAAAGAGCAAGGAGTAGTAGAGCTAAGAAGGAACTGAATAAATCGAAGAAAGGAATGAGAAAGAAGGGAATGTAGGAGAGGGATTTGAGAAATTTGTTTTTGCTGAACAATGCCGAGAATCCGGCGAGGAGGAGGAAGATGAATAATGAGTGATGGGAAAGGGTGGCGAAAGTGAAAATAAATACTGGAGATAGGATAATAAAAAGGAGGAGGAAGAATTCTTCTTTAAGAGAGAGGTTGAATCGTTTAGTTATATTATTAAGTAAGAGTAAGGAGAGGACCCCCAATAATGAAGTGAAGATTTGTGCCAAGTAAGGGAAGTGAGGCAGGTAAGAGAAAAGGTGAAGGATTAAGTGGTAAGGGTTTTGCCAAAAGTTACTAAGATTAATTTGAGTGGCAGAGTAAAGAGAGTGATAAGAGGAGGTAGAGATGAGGAGATAATTATGATTAAGAATTCTAAATAAGAACGGTAAACTTAGAGTTATAATTAGGAAAAGAGGTAAGTATATTGATTTGTATTTAATCAAGTGTCCTAATACTGTATTTATGGTTTTGTCGGTCTGAGTTGACATCTTACTTTGTAAATATGAACTGTGTTGCTATATAATAATTCAAAACATCTTTGGTCAATATAAGGAGGTAATTCTAAATTATAAATAGATTTACTTTGAGGAGAAACTAACAGGTAATGAAGGTTATATCTATCGAAAAGACTAATCGCTTGAGTTTGATAAGAGGTGCTGAAAAAAGAGTTAAGATGAGAGAAACGTTCATCAATATCTTTGATTAAAGAAAATTGGGTGTCCATGAAATTTTTTCTTTGGCTAGTGTAGGCTAAGAGGTGACCTTCAGATAGGGAAGTTATTATAGTTGCTTGGGGGTTGGTGTTTTCTTTAATCCAAGTGAATGCTTTGAGATCTTCATCAGAAGGTGTTTGTTGCTGAAGGGCATAAGTGAAAGAGGGTATGATTGAAGTAATGATAAAAAGGATTAAGATGATTATTGGTAAAACTGTAGTCCAACGTTTTATTTTAGTAAAATGAGTTTTTTGAAGATAAGGAGTGAAGGAAGTATACGCTTGGGCGAAGAAGATAGCTAAAATAAGACCAAAAAACATTAGGGCTAGACGAAATTCAACAAAATTGATGATTGCTAAGAATGCGGTGGAAATTGCTAGGCCAAGGAGGAGAAAAACATTTTTGTTTTTTTGTTCGAATAAAGATCTGTAAATTGTATAAAGTCCGATAAGGAAAGGAATCACGCCAATTAAGATTAGAGAGTTTAAGATGGAAATGTTAGGGAAGTATTGATTCATAATTTGAGGGGGAACGTTCTGCCAGATGAAGCTAGGCCCTTCAGTAATGAGAGTTCGTTTAAAGAAAAGAAATTGGGTCCAGATGAAAAGGAATAATGAGAAAAGAGCAAGTTCTAATTCTGCTTTGTCGGTTCTTTTTTCTTCAAGTTTGGAAAGGAACAAGTAGAAGAGGGTCCCTATTATTAGTAGGGCTGTGGCAGCACTAGTAAGAGAAAGGATTAAGATAGAGATGATGTAAATGTAATTGAACTTTTTTTCTCTGATTTTCATCAAGGAGTAAATGGCGAGTAAGGATAATGGGAGGAATAGGGATAATGGAGTGAAGGAATTAGTTTGGAAAAGGATAGGGATGAATGCAGAGATGAAGGCTGCGAATAAAGAAGGGTTGTTTTTTTTGGTAATTTGTTTAGCAATGATGAAAATTAAAAAAGGGATTAGGGAGAGTAAGATGTTGGGGAGGAGTTTAGCTACTAGGTCTAATGGTAAGAATAGATCTAATGAAGCGGAAAGGTAATGAAACGCAGGTAGGAAGATCAGAGTTCTTCCGCCATAGGAAAGCGGGTCATCATAAAGTGGGAGGCCATGACTGGTTATGTGTTCAACCTGTCTTAGGTGGAAATAAGAATCATAAGTGAAGTTAGAAATAGAGAAGGCGAGGATTAATCTTAACATAAGAGTAAAGATAATTATAGCCAAAAGGAAGTATTTGGTTCTTTTTTCATTTGTGACCATGATTTAAGTGAAAAAGAGGTTTTATTTTATAAATATGTAGGGTTGAGAGTCGAAATGTTTATAATATTTGGTAATTGAGATATTTAAATGAAAGTTTCTACGGGGGCAGAATTTTTGGATAGAGTGTTTAATGGAGGGTATGATACGGATGTAGTTACTACTATTTTTGGCCCTTCTGGAAGTGGGAAGACTAATCTTTGTTTGATTTCTGCAGTTAAGGTTGCTGAGCAAGGAAAGAAGGTGGTGTTTATTGATACGGAGGGAGGGATTTGTGTAGAACGGATTAGGCAGATCTCTAAAGATTATGAAGGGGTGTTGAAAAAGATCGTTTTCTTTAACCCATTTAATTTTGTTGAGCAGCAGGAAGTTTTTGAAACTCTTAAAGAGATGGTGAATGAAGAGGTAGGGATGATTGTTGTAGATAGTATTTCCATGTTGTATCGGTTAGAGTTAGGTAAGGGCGAAGGGGTGTACGATGTTAATGTAGCCTTAGGAAGGCAGATTGCTCATTTAGTTGAGATTGCTAGGCGGCGTAAGATTCCGGTGTTAGTTACTAATCAAGTTTATTCTGATTTTGATAATAAAGATAAAGTGAAGATGGTTGGTGGCGATTTGTTGAAGTATGGTTCCAAGTGTTTGATTGAATTAATTAATTTGGTTAATTCTAGAGGATTAGTGTTGAGGAAGCATAGGTCGTTGCCTGAAGGGTTGAATGTTAAATTTAAGATTGTTTCTGAAGGGATTGAAGAAGTTTAGAATAAATTTATATAATTAATAATTTTAGTTAATTCTGATAGATGGTTGCTAAAACAAAGTTTTCAAAAGAGGAATTAAATAAGATTCTGTTAGATTATGATTTAGGGAGATTGAAAAGTTTAAGATTATTCAAAGAAGGGACAGTACAGACGAATATCTTTCTTGAGACAACTAAGGACAATTATGTTTTAAGATACTATGAAAATAGATCAAAAGAATATGTTCTTTTTGAGGTGAACATTCTTCATTATTTTAGTGATCATAACTATCCTTGTGCAACTCCAATAAGAAATGTTCATGGGGAGTTTATTGGTAGGTATAAAAAGAAGTATTTTGCAATCTTTGATTATGTTAAAGGAAATCATATTGAGAAACCAACTAAAATTCAAGGTCATGAATTGGGAAAGTATCTTGCTAAGCTCCATAACATTTCACAAAGTTATAGGCCTGATTATTTGGAGGTTAGAGAAACTAAAGATAAAAAGTTTTGTTTGGACACTGCAAAAGTTGAAGGAAAGAAATTCAAATCAAGGATTAAAGCAAACAAAAGAATGGAAATTTTAAAAAGAGAAATTGGTAAGGTAAAATTGCCAGGTTCTCTACCGAAAGGAGTGTGTCATGGTGATTGGGATATTACTAATTTGAAATTTGAGGGAAATAAATTAGTCGGGGTTTTGGACTTTGATGATTCTTGTTATACTCATTTAATATTTGATGTGGCTAATTTTATTTATTATTGGGCGTGGATGAGGGAGAAAAAATTTGATTTTAGTAGAGCAAGATCTTTATTGAAAGATTATTTGAAATATAGAAAACTTTCTGAAATAGAGAAAAGATATTTGTTTGATGGAATAAAGATGGTTATCTTTACTTATATGGGTTGGTTTTTTTATGAGAAGTGGAAGAATGAAGATGTGTTTGAGAAATGTAGGAACAGACTTGAATTTTTAGATGGAATTGGCCGGGAAGAGTTTTATAAAAAGCTGTTTAAGTGATTAATTGTTGACATTCTTCGTGGGTGAGTTTTTGATATTTTCCAGAAAGAACTATTTCTTGGTTAACTAATTCTGGTAGAGTTAATCCAGAGTCTGATTCTTGGTGATATTGGGTTGCAATTTCAGAAAAAGGAATGTCTGGATAAGTTATTTGGAGTTGATCAAATTTTGAGGTGAGGTCATCGAACTCTTGTTTGGGAAATGTTTTTGTGAAAGCTTTATTGGCACAGATCATTCCATAGATGACATCTACAACAGCATGTTGTTTTGTGTATAATACTGAAGAGAACATTGCACCCATGTTTTTTTCATAAGGTTGAAATTCATTTGGAGGGATGATTGATTTTCCAATGTTGTAAGCTAGAACTGAATAAGTAATGTGTAAGCTAGGGCAGCAATTAACTGGATCATCCCAGTATTGGACAAATTTTAATGCCTTATCTTTGTGTTTTGTTGGCCGGGGCATGAAGGTTGGAATTGTTTTGAAAACATCGGCAGCAAGTTCATTAGCGTATTTGAAACAGTCGGTGATTTCTTGCACTTCTTGGTTTTCGATGCAAGCAATACTGAAGTGTTTGGCTAATGAGAAAAATTGAGGAACAATTAATGAATAGGCCTTGGCATCTTTTGGTTTAAAGGGAATTCTTTTATCTATCTCTGTTTCTACACAATACTTGTCTGCGTTTCTGATTAGGTTTTGAGTCCGGTGATATTGATTCATCCAGTCCCAAGCAATGTCTAGGAGAATTCTTCCTTTTTTACTGGTTTGTAAGTGTAAGAACTCTCTGATTACTGGGAGAGTAAGTTTTACTGGTGGCATTGGTGGTAGAGAAAACATATTATCTGAGGAGTAAGTTTATTATAAATTTATTTCTGTGTTGGAGTGGATACATGAGCTAATGTTTAAGGAATGTTTATATAATGAAGAATTAATATATTTAAATTATGAATAAGAAAATTATTTTAATTGGGGTTATTGCGGTGTTGATACTTTCTTTAGTGATAGTGTTTACTGTTTTTAAACACGATTATCGGCCAGCTACATTGGATGGAGATAAATGTTTCACTTATACTCAAGATTGTACTTGTTTTGGATCACTTTTGGTTATGGAAAGTTTTCCTCTTCAATATAATTGCCAAGGGTTAGAGTTCTGTGAAGAGATTAATGTTACTGAATGTGATTAATCTTTGTTAGGTATTGATATTCCCAGAAACCTTTATAAAGTACTGACGAAAATAGATAGTTATAGCCGACGCTTATCCGTTGTAGGGTAAAGCATTACACATTGAGGCAAAAAAAATATGTGAATAAGACTTATTCTTATTTGCTAATGGAGCTAAAATAAAAAATGGTAGCAGAACAACAAGAGAATTTACTCTTACCTTCAGCTGAATACTTGAAGTCAGGAGTACATATTGGAACTAAATTTAAAACTAAATATATGAATAATTTCATTTACAAAACTAGGCCAGATGGGTTAAGTGTTTTGAATTTGAAGAAAATTGATGAAAGAGTCAAAGTTGCAGCTAAGTTCTTATCACAATATGAACCTCAAGATATTTTGGTGGTAGGTAGGAGAGAGAATGGCTGGAAGGCTTTGAAGATGATGAATAAATTAGCTGGAATCAGAGTTATTACTGGAAGGTATCCTCCAGGAATTCTAACTAATCCAAATCTAGAAACTTTTATTGAACCAAAAGTATTGGTAGTTTGTGACCCTTGGCCAGATAAGAATGCAGTAGAAGATGCTTTGAAAGCAGGAATGCCTATTGTGGCATTATGTGATACAAATAACCAAACTAATAATCTTGATTTGGTAGTTCCTTGTAATAATAAAGGAAGGAAATCCGTAGGGATAGTAATATATTTGTTAACTCAAGAATACTTACGTCATAAAGCTGTGTTGAAGGGCGATGAAAAGTTAGGCGCTGAAATAGACGACTTTACTGATGAATAGAGTTATTCTTTTTTTCTTTTTATTTTATCATTTCGTTTATTTACCTATTAAGGAGGGGACTTGTTGATGTCTGACAATATTATTGAATTAAGAAGTAGGGAAGATCTAGAAAGAATTGTAAAAACAAGTCTTAGTGATTTTTTCAGTAATCAACTTAGAACCTTTTTGAATGAGAACCCAAACTCTGTTGATGATATAAAACGTGAGATTTCTTTGTTTAATATCGCTGATGATCTTGAGAAAAGATATGAGAAGAAATTAGAGCATTTTTGTGGTTTTATCCGAATGTTTTATTTCGGCATGAGCCGTGATAAGGTTGATAAAGAGGATATGTTATTCCATGGGTTTTTGGATCAATTTCAAGGTGAAGAATACTTTGAGATGGCTTATTCTTTTAGAAATTCACGAGATAATAGTATTGATAATCTTAATGCTCTTCAAGAATTTATAAATGGTGAACTGATTAGTCATAAATTGGATCTGAATTCTATCCGGGAGCCCAGTTTTCTCTTACCTTTCATAATGGGTCTTTATCCAAATGCTGATAGCTTGAATCATACATTTTTAAACTATCTTGAGAAACAAGTGGAATCTGTTGGACAATTAACTAGAAACCTCATGTTGGTTTTTGGAAAACTACAGGGCATTGATCAAAATGAAGTTTATAGGGATGTGGCAATGCGTAAGAAAAAGTTCATAGAATTATCATTTTATGAACATAGTTTTGTGCCAATGGTAGAATGTTTATACGAATCTTATCAGCGTTAGATTCTTTTTTTTTCTTTTTAACAAAACATTTTTATAATTATGTTTAAAATAAGTTTTTTATGAAATTAATCATAGTTAGACATGGGGAAACTGAAGAGAATAAGGCACATATTTTGCAAGGGCACTTACCCGGAAAACTTTCTCAGTTAGGAATTGAACAGGCAAAGAAAGTTGCTTTGAGATTAAAAGAAGAACCAGTTGAGGTTATTTATTCGAGTGATTTGGCAAGAGCTGCTGATACTGCTAAAGAGATTCATAAGTTTCATCCTGGTGTGGATTTAATATTTACAGAAAAGCTTAGAGAAAAAAATATGGGAAGTTATACTTCTCTTAATTATAAAGAAGTTGATTGGGACAATCCTCCCAGAGATATGGAAACTAGAGAGAGTATGAGGATAAGAGTTAAATCTTTGATTGATGAGGTTTATTCAAAATATCAAAATAAGACCGTTGTCTTTGTTGGTCATGGGGGAATAAATAAAGCTATTATTGCTTTGGTTAAAGGAGAAGGAGTAGATTATGATTTGGTCAATTCAGGAAATACTGCAGTAACTATTTTTGAGATTTATGAAGATAACAAACATAAGATTCATTGTCTGAATTGTACTAAGCATTTGTGAGGTAACTAGTTCTTTTAGAAGAGATGATTTAGAGTAATTAAATGGTCTTTAATAATACTTATAAAGGGAAAATCGATGTTTGTTAAATAGGATGAAAAAGAAGATTGTGGTCATTGGTGGAGGGACAGGAAACTTTACAGTGTTACAAGGGTTAAAGAATTATCCTGTGGAGTTAAGTTCAATTGTTTCGATGGCTGATGACGGCGGAAGCACTGGGGTTTTGCGCGATGAATTGGGAGTATTGCCTCCAGGAGATGTTAGGCAATGTTTAGTTGCTTTATCCGGATCATCACGTTTGATGAGGAGTTTGATGAATTACCGGTTTGAAGATGGATGTTTACAAGGACACAGTTTTGGAAATTTATTCTTATCTGCCTTGGAGAAAGTTACAGGTAGTTTTGAAAAAGCAGTAGATGAGGTAGGGAAGGTTTTATTGATTAAGGGGAAAGTGATTCCAGTTACAATTAATCAAACCAGATTGAAAATGATTTTGAATAATAAGAAACTGTTGGATGGAGAGTGTCAGATTCATGAATCTACTGAAGTCGATCAAGGATATACTGCGCTTTATTTGGAACCTTTTCCTACAGTGAATCAACGAGCGATTGATGAAATCAGGAATGCGGATTTGATTGTTTTAGGTCCGGGCGGATTATATACTTCTTTAATTCCAAATTTACTTGTGGAAGGAATGAGTAAGGCTTTAAGGGAAACGCAAGCTAAGAAAGTTTTTGTGGTTAATCTAATTAATAAAAAAGGTCAAACCACCAATTTTTCTACTGGGGATTATTTGAAAGAGATAAATAGATTTACAGGAAGGAATGTTTTTGATCATGTTATAATCAATGATGGTCTTCCTCCAGAGGAATTAGTTGCCAAGTATAAAGAAGAAGGAGATTTAGTTAAAGATGATTTGGAGGATCCAAAAATTATTAGAGCTAATTTATTGGGTAATGGATTTAAGGAAGTACAGAAAGGGGATTTGATTAAGAGGAATTTAATTCGTCATGATTCTGATAAACTGGCTGCAGAGTTGATGAAACTTGTTGAAACTTGTTGATTATTGAAACTTGTTAAATGGATTTAAGATGAAGGAAAAATTATTAATTTTTGATTTAGATGATACATTGATTGATACTAATGGCGTTTTAAGAGAGGAGACTGTTTGGGAAGATGTGGAAAAGTTGACATTATTGCCTGGAGTGAAAGATTTCTTTATTAATTTTTCAGGAAAGAAAGTTTTAGTAACAAAAGAAACTGATGAAGGATTGCAGAGTAAGAAAATAGAAGTTTTAAAGATAAGAGATTTATTTGTTGAGATTCTGATTTGTTATAATAATGAAGGAAAGAAAAAATGTTTTGAAAAAGTGATGAATGATTTTCCGGATGATGAGCTTTGGGTGATTGGAGATCGGAGAGATTCAGAGATTAGGCATGGTAATGAATTGGGTCTGAAAACAATGTTATTGAAGCGTGGAAAATATAAAAATTTAAAAGCTAAAGATGGGTTAGAGGTCCCAGATTATGAAGTAGAGGGATTTGAGGAATTAACGGAGATAATATGCAAGCAGTAATTCTAGCAGCAGGAAAGGGAACGAGGATGTATCCTATGGCGATTAATAAGCCTAAGCCTTTAATAGAGGTAGCTAACAAGCCGGTTTTAGAACATACGCTAGATCAGATGCTAGGATTAATCGAAGAAGTAGTTATTATTGTGGGTTATAAGAAAGATATGATCATAGAAAGATTTGGAGATAATTATAAAGGAATGAAAATCACTTATGTGGTACAAGAAGAGCAAAAAGGAACTGGACACGCGGTGTCAATGGCTCGAGAATTTGTTAAAGAGAAATTTTTGGTATTAAATGGAGATGATTTGTTTTCTAGAAAAGATATGGAGAACATTTCTAAATATAATAATTGTATTTTGGTTAAGTATAAAGAAGATCCTTCTGCGTTTGGGGCGGTTGTTGTTAAAGAAGGGAAGGTTATTGATATTGTAGAGAAATCTAAAGAGTTAGTTTCTAATTTAGTTAACGCAGGAATGTATTGTTTTTCTTTAGGGGTTTTTGAAATTTTGGAAAATTTAGAACCTTCAATTCGAGGAGAGTATGAGTTGACGGACGCAGTTAAGATTTTGGCTTCACAAGGAGAGATGTATTATGAAGAGGTGAAGGGTTATTGGATTCCGGTGGGTTACCCATGGCATATCATTGAGGCCACCGAGAAATTATTAGAAGAGAGGGAAGAAGTTTCTATTAGGGGATCGTTGGAGAGTGGAGTGATTGTGGATGGTTCTATAGATATTGGGGAAAGTTCTATTGTTGGGGAAGGAACGTTGTTACAAGGAACAGTAGTTGTAGGAAAAAATTGTAAAATTGGTAGGAGTTGTAAAATAAAAGGTTTTAGTGCTATTGGGGAGAGGGCTGTAATTGAAGACGGCGTGGAATTAGAGGATGTGATTGTTGGGGCTGGAGCTCGGATCGGAGCTGGTTGTGTGATAAGGGATTCTGTTTTGGGAGAAGGCTCAATTGTTTCTTCGGGAGTTAAGATAGATAATAAAAATTGTGGTTGCAAGAAGAATGGGGGGAAGGGAGTTTATGTTGGAGATGATTGTAAGGTAGGAGATGAATTTGAGGAAGGAGTAGCGGTTGATTGATTTTTTCTAAAGATTTTTGTTAATTATGGTTAATAAATAAACTTAAAATAAAAAGTTATATAAAACCAAAAATATTTATTAATAAAAAAAGAGGTTATTGTATGAAGTTTAAAGTTAAAGATACGGAAGAACAAGTTCTTCGGACCTTCCACTCAGGGGATCAGAAATGAAATTCCGTGTGAAAGATATAGATGAACAAAAGTTCATCAGATCTTCAACTCTGAAGGTGATAGAAAAGTGAAATTCAGAGTGAAAGATATGGATATAGCTACAGGAGATATTCTAGTTGCTATTCTAAATGAGAAAGATGCCAAGAAACTAGATCTTCATTCGGGAGATAGGGTGTTAGTGAAGTATGGAAAAAAGTCAACTGTAGCCATATTAGATATTTCTGAAAGTAAAAGAGCTGTTCCTGAAGGAAAAATTGGATTATTTGAAGAGGTTTTGGACAAATTACATATTAAAAAGGGAGCTGTTATAGATTTAGGGTTTACTGGCAAGCCAGAATCTGTTAAATATATTAGAGATAAATTATTCGGAAAAACATTGGCTTATACTGAGTTGTATCGTATCATAGATGATATTACTAATGATAGATTAACAGCGGTTGAAAAAACTTATTTTGTTGCTGCGGGGTTTATTAATGGTTGGAGTACCGAAGAAGTTGTAGACATGACTAAGGCGATGGTGGAAACTGGTGGGCAATTGAAATTTCCGGGAGTTACATTAGATAAACATTGTATTGGGGGAGTGCCAGGAAATAGAACAACCATGATAGTTATTCCGATAATTGCTTCAGCAGGATTTACAATTCCAAAAACTAGTTCGAGGGCAATAACTTCTCCCGCGGGAACGGCAGATACAATGGAATGTCTGGCTAGAGTAGAATTACCTGAGAAGAGAATAAAAGAAATAGTTAGAAAAACAAAAGCTTGCATAGTTCATGGTGGAAGTATGAATCTTGCTCCTGCAGATGATAAGATAATTGAAGTGGAACACCCTCTGTCAATAGATGCAGAAGGGCAATTGTTAGCTTCAGTGATGGCGAAAAAGTATACTGTCAGTGCCAATCATGTTTTGATAGATATTCCTTTGGGAAAAACTACTAAGGCCAAAAATAAGAAAGATGCTAATCACTTGAGGAAGATGTTTGAGTTGATTGGAGCAAAATTAGGAATGAATGTTATTGTTATAATTACAGATGGATCTCAACCAATAGGGAATGGGGTTGGTCCATTATTAGAATCAGAAGATGTAATGGCGGTTCTTCGTAATGACCCATTAGCTCCAGAAGACCTAAAAGAGAAAGCAATTAAAATGGCTGGAATCTTATTAGAGATGACCGGAAGGTATAGGAGAAGAGAGGGTGCGAAAGTTGCTAGGGAAATTCTGAAAAGTGGTCAGGCTTTAAAGAAGATGCAAGAGATTATCAAGGCACAGGGAAGACAGAAGAAGTTTACTTTAGGAGAGTATAGAAAACCAGTAAAGAGTGGAAAGAAAGGGAGAGTAAAAGAGATTGATAATGAGATTATTGCTAAGATTGCACGGATGGCAGGAGCACCTCACGATAAGGGATCAGGATTATTTATTAATAAAAAAATAGGAGATTCTGTTAAGAACGGAGAATTATTGTATACTTTGTATGCAGAAAATAAGTTTAAGTTGGATCTGGCTGTAGAATTCTTAAAGAAGAATAAAGGGTATATTATTGGTTAAAATTTTCTACAGAAAGTTAGAAAACCAGTATGGCCAAGCATTTGAAACTCTGGACGCATGATTTTGTCTTCAATTTTCCATTTCCGTTCTAGAAGTTCTAATGTTTCGATTACTTTAATTTTTGTTCTTCTAGTAGAATCAATGAACATTTTTACTTGAGTGAGGTTGGGAAGATAGACAACTAAGTGAGCTCCAGATTTAAGAGACTTTTCTGCATGGGGAATCACTTGCCAGGGTTCAGGGAGATCCAAATTGATTAAATCTAATTCTTTTTCTTTGATGCCTTTGTAAATGTTATCTTGTTTTAGGTGAAGATTTTTGAGGTTAAATAGTTTAATATTTTTGTTGATGATATCATAATGTTCTGGGTTGATTTCGTAAACAGTTATCTCTTTGCAAATGTTGGCTAATGAAAGGCAGAGAGAACCAGAACCCCCTCCAGCGTCAACGATTTTGGAACTGTGGTTTATTCCAGTTTTAGCGATGACTAGGCCAATGTCTTTAGGTAACATTACTTGGGGTCCACGTTGTAGCGATTCCCAGAGGTCAGGAAAAGTAGGGTTGATTAAGGAGAAATTCTTTTCTTTGTTTGAAGTTAAGGTTTCTTTTTTTGACTTAAGATCTTTACTTTTGATTATACCAAAAGAGGTATGAAAGTCTTCATCTAGGTCTTTTACGAAAAACTTTTTTCCAGTGTTTTTTTCAATTAATATTTTTTTTATGTTTCTCATTTTAAACTTGCATCTCTCTAGTTTCAGTTGTGACACGTCCGCCTTGCCATTGGCCCCGATATGAAGAAGTGGATCCATCTATTTTGATAAAGAAACATTGACAGAATCTCGCTCCAAGTTCAATTTCTATTTCACAAGGACCGGCATTATAAATTGCGGGATGAAGGATTCCAGAATAACCAGGATCACCAACAGTTCCTCTCATGATTACTCCCATTCTGTGAAGGGTAGTTCTGGGTTTGAATACAACAAAAACATCTTTTGGGACGTTAATCTTTTCTACAGTTTCAGCGATAAGATATTCTCCTGGTTTAAGGATATAAGAAGATTTATTATCTGAATTGTAAGAAGCAAGTTCTTCTACTTTGGGAGTTTGTCGTTCGTCTATTCCTAAAAATCCTTTTCCTTTTAATTTGAACAGTTTATTTAATCTTAGGTCGATGACAATACTTTCGGGATTGTTGAGTTCTCTTTCGCAAAGACCTTCAACAAGATTGTTTTCTTTGATTAATTGTTGAACTTTATTGGTTCCAAGGATCATAGGTTAAGGGAGCAAGAAAGGTTTATATTTGTTTTGGTGTTCTGGAGAATATGGACTTTCAAAATAATAAAAAGACATTCTTAGCTAAGTTAGATAAAAGTAAAAAAGGAGGAATTGATGAGAACGTTGTTTCTTTAATTGGAGTTATTAATAGTAAAGAGAATTATTACACTACTTCTTCTTGTTCTGGAAGGGTGGGATTATTAAAGGGTTCTGAAAAGAAGAATGAAACAGAATGGTTAAAGGTTAGCCATGATTTGATTAAAGAAGATTTCTTTGGATTGGAGAATAACAAGGGTTTGGTGTGGTTAAGGTTAGAGCCATTTATTATGCATATCTGTTGTAAGGATTTAGAATCGGCTAATGTTTTGTTGGGTGGGGCTAAGAGGACGTATAAGAAAAGTTGTATTCTAAGTGTAAGTAACAAGTTTATTGTGGAAATAAGAGGGAGTGAACAATTAAAGATGCCTTTTTATGATGATGGAGAACTGTTATTCTCTGGAGAATTAACTTGGTTGAGAAATTTTATTAATGAGAAGTTGGGGAAGATTTGGGAAGGAATAAATAAGTTTGAGTTAATTCTAAAGGAATTAAAATAAATAAAAAATAAAAATTTATTGTATTACTAGTTCTCCAATACAACAACAAGCATCTATTGTGTCACACCTTCTAGGTATTGGGCTTTCATAATTGTAACCTTCAACACTACAAGTTATTTCTGCAGTATTGCCATGTCTGTCAATACAAGCACCATCTAAATATGGTTCTTTTTTTGCTATTCCCGTACAGAAATCTCTACATTCTTTGTCTGGGTCTGGTAAGCAAGCACCTTCACTACAACCAAAATCACAATTAATGCCTATTCCACTACAAGCAGAAATACATTCAGTTGAAGGAAAATATTCAATTAGATTATTATCTTCACAAATATCAACATAGTCTAATCCATTGCTACCTGTGCAGGTTCCTTTTACACTTGATTCTAATCCACCATCAGTATCTTCAAAATCACAACTTTCTACACAACTGTTATCTTGGCAGATAGAATCTTCTGTACATACTTGTCCCTCACAATCATTGTCTGCACAATCTATTGTGTTATCTCCATCATTGTCAAAAGTGTCCGCACAAGAATCGTCTGAAAAGAATTCTGTACAATCATCACAAGGTAGGCATTCTCCCTCATTACAATCTCCTGCACAGGAGACATAGCCACCAGCTTCAAAAGTTAGTGCACAACTATAAACTCCTTGATCTCCAATGATTTCTTCAGTACATTCATTATCATTCATCAATCCCCATGGTCCAGAACCTTCGGTGTGTGTAGCTACAGTGACTTCTTCCCAATTAATACCATTGCCAAACCAATTTGCACATTTTGGCCAAGTTTCTTCAGGAACACTTTCTTCATCACCACTATCGCCTCCGCCTCCACCGCCGGTGCTTTTCTTGTCTTCAGTTTTATTCTCTTCAACAGTTTTTTGTGATTCTGTGTCAGCAGTAGATTCTCCTGGTTCTGTTGTCGTTTCTACGTTTTCTTCAGAAGAAGATTCGTCAACAGATGGTTCATCTGCAGCAGGAATTGGTGCGGGTTCTTCTTGAATTGCAGAAATGATGATGACAGTTAGAATGATTAAGGTTAATATTCCTAATGTTAACTGCCAGATCATTTTTTTATTATTTAATAAAGAACTTGGTTTTTTTTTAATAGATTTTTTAATTTTTATAGATTTCTTAGCCATGGAAATATCACCTTTTTTTAAAGTTAACAGTTTGATTGTTTAACTAATTAATACTTCTTGTAATATAAATGTTTTGGGAGAAAGAATTTTTATTAAGAACAAATAGAAAATAAGAAAAATAAAAGAAAAAAGAAATTACTTCCGTTTCTTGGTTACTACAGCTACACCTAATCCTACTGCAACAAGTATTAATATAACCAACACACCTAACAAAGCGACATAGGTGTTACTTTCTCTAAATGAAGAGGTCACTCCAGATACAGATGTTTCTGCTACGCTTCCGGGTCCTTTGAGTTGGTCAATTATTTGTTGTGTTAAAGAGGGCGTAGTTAAGTCGGCAGTAGACGAAGATTCACAAGGACCTACATTTAATGTAAGTTTTTCAGTGTCTTCTAAGATGTCATCTCTGTAAACTTCTACTTCGATGGTGTATTCTCCTTCTTTTGCATCAGTTACATCAAGAGTAAAAGTTAGAGTGTCATCGTTGTCATTATCAGAGTAATCTTCTAATTTTAGGTTTTTCTTTTCTAAGTTAATTCCTAAATCAGTGTTTTTTACTCTGATACTTACGTCATCTTCGTCTTTAGTTCCAATGTTCTTTATGAGTACAGATAAAGAAACGTATTCGTTACAGTAGGTTTTTTCTACTAAACTTGTAGATGAAATTACAATGTTGTGAGAATCTCTTTCAATTCCTACATCTTTGGTTTCTTCATCAGCGTGTTCTGCTCCGTCACTGGTTTCTCCTTCAACTTCAATGATAAGTTCGTATTCATCTTCTTCTAGGTCTGAAGGAAGAGTGAATTTGATGGTTTCTTTGTGGTCGTCTCCATCATCTAAGTCGAAGTTCTCAGAGATTTCTTCTAAGTCATCTTCATCGTCATCAATGTTTTTGATGGTGATGGTGATGAAAACATCTTCTAAGTCGTCGTTTCCTGTGTTCTTAACATTAACTTCGATTTCGTTTTCTTCTCCAGGATAAAATTTACCACTACTTTTACCATTAACTTCAACATCTTCAATGATTAAGTCACTTTCAGCTTGTAGGTAAAGATCAATTGTTGAGGAGACGGTAGTCGCATCAGCTTTAGCTTCAACTTTTATGTCTCCAAGATTATCTTTCTTACCATCAGCATCTTCAGGAACGTAAACGGAAACCCAAGCAGTAACTTCTTCGAGAGGATCAAGTGTTCCCAAATTTAGTTCTTCACTAAAAGTTCCACTTTCAGTAAGAGAGAACTTAACTTGATAATCGTTGTTAATAGCACTAGTGATTTTTGTTTCAGTTAAAGAATCAAGAGTTCCTTTGTTCTTAACAGTGAAGGATTTTTTGAAGGTGGTTTCACGAGTAGCATCTTCGATTTCAATCTTATCAGTTGTAGTTAATCCAGCTCCTAATTCATCAACAACTTCGTAAGTAGAGAAACCTTCGAATGTAGTGAAGACATAAGTGTTGCTTTTTTGTTCGCCTACACAATCTTCACAAACTGCGTTGTCTTTCAAGATTACTGGGTTACTGAAAGAGGTACTGTAGAAAGTAATAGTAGCATCAACGTTAGTGAATTCTTCTGCCATACCTATTGAAGTATCAATAGAAAGGTAGTGTTCACTTAATTCGATTACTTCATCTAAGTCAGTGAGGTCTCTTAGATCAACAGCTCCGAATTCTACTTTTCCATAATCGTTTTCAATAACTAACTCCCAATCTTCTAATTGGTTGTCAGTTGCATCTGCAGGAATGTTGGTTTCAAAAGATTCTGCAATGGGAATTTTACTAACTAAGATGCACCACTCTTCTGTTTCTTCCCCGTTGATTGCGGCATATAAGTAATGAGCACCTTCTCCATCTGGAGAAAATTCATAGCTGCTTCCGGTGTGGACAGGATCTTCTAATTTTGAATTGTACCAAGTAACTAAATGGTCGTATCCTTCTTCAGCAAGAGTTACTTCTAAAGCTGGTTCGAAAGCAATACCATCAGCAATGGCCCAACAGCCATCAGTTTCTGGTGTCCAATCTTCAATGCAACTGTTTCTTTTTATGTCTACAGTTTCTGTGGTTGATTGAGTAGAGTCATCTCTGAAAAGAGCTTTTACAGAAATTGTGTTAGTAGTTTCTTCAGTGAGTTCGTCTGCATAAATCTTTACAGATTTTGTTTTGACTTCGTTAGGATTAATTGTAACTCCTGGAAGATCAAGTTCTATGACTTCGTTGTCAGAAGAGATAAGGAAGTGAACATCATCTTCAATATTGTCTCCAGCGTTAGTGTATTCAATTACAACTTTAGTAAATTCTTTACAAGTAAGTTCTTCTTGAAGTACTTTTAAGTTTGAGATAACAATATCTGCGGGTTCTTGTTCTACTACAAAGACAAAATCGAAAAGGTCATTACGTAGAGATTTATCCATGTAGTCTTTTCCTTCTGCTTTGATATTAACATCATATTTCCCTTCAGGAACTTCATAAGAAAGGCTTTCTTTCAAAATAACTACTTGAGAAGCTCCAGGATTTAGATTAAAAGTTTCGGTATCTTCGAAAGTAAAATCTAATGAAGATACTTCGGCAGTGATTCCAGTTACCATATATTCTAGATTGTTTTTAACAGTAAATTGGACACTAACTTCTTCTAAAGGATTAACTGGAGTAGATTCTTCTCCAGAGGTTACAGAATCGCCATTAACTTTAACTCCACTAATAGTAAGAGCAGAAGTGATTGTAGCATCTACTGTAAACTCTGTAGGTTCATATCCATCGTTGGCAGTAAAGGTGCAGGTTCCTTCTTTACCATTGTCTTCCCAATTGCCCAAAGATAAGGTTAATTCATTACCGTCGATTGCACAAGTTATTCCACCAGTAGCGACAGCACCAGTAAAAGCTAAGATGTCGCCATCAGCGTCAGTAATGAAATTGGTTAAATTTAAGGTTTTTTCTTCTGTGTTGACTTCTTCTAATTTCTGAGCGGAAATGGTTCCTTCGGGAACTTCGTTAGCATTTCCATTACTGGATCCTAATGTAGGAGTGTCAAATTCTTTCCAGATAGAAGAACCGTCGTGTTGTCTTCCTAAAGATTTACTTTTGCCAGGAACAGCAAGATCTCCGTCTTCTCCATAAGAAGCGTCGTCTACTGTATTTCCATCGCTATCTTTTAGGATGAGTTTTTCTCCAACATTATTAAGAGTAAGAATAGCAGCTAGTGATTTAGTTTTACCTGCTTTTATTTTTATTCCTGTAAGAGAAACGACTTTATTATCGTCTTCAATGGTCCAACCATTAAGAGTAATGGTTTCACCAGCATTGTAAAGTTCGATTCCATCAGGATTTGTGGAAAATTCATTAATAAATACTGTTCCGGTGTAATCGGAATCTGCTAATGCTGCTCGAGTAGTTAAAAGAAGAGCAACAATTGCTAATACAACAAAAAAGATTTTGTGGTTTGTTTTCATTTTATTTTTTACCTCAAATGAATTTTTATTTGTTTATTGTTTGTTATTTATTGTTGGAAGTTATTGTTTTACTAATGCAACTATCAAGATGCCAATAATTATTAGGGTAACTCCCATTGCTAAAATCATTAATACTACCATCAAAGTAGATTCTTCAAATTTTAACTCTGTAGATTCTAACGGTTCATAAGTTGCGGCAGCATTCAAATTAGGGGTGGCAGGTGCAGCAACAGCGGTTGTAGTAATTTCTGGAATAGTTTCCTTAGGAGCTTCTGGTTCGGAGGTAGGTTCTGGGGTAGGTTCTGCTTCTGGCTCAGAAGGCACAGTAGTACATTCCTTGACTTCTAAGTAAACTATTTTTTTATCTCCAAAGACGTTGTAATCATAGTAAGAAATTATATCAATAGGATATGTTCCTACTTCGAAATCTTTGTCTAAGTCAATGATTATTTTTTCTATGTGAGAATTATCATCTTCGTGGCCACGTTCTAAAGCAAAATTATAATCCATATCGATTCCTAAGTCTGTGTTAAGGATAGATAGGGCAGCATGACTTTGTTTACTGCTCCCATAATTAGTTACTTTAACGATTAGATTTGATCTTCTAAGACAGGAAATTTCTTCAGGATCTAATGTGGCGCTTTCTATTCTAACATCATCGGTTTCTCTTTCAACTTCTAAATAAATGATCCAGTCTATGGTGAATTTAGCTTTATTATCATCTTTGGCTTCTATTTCAACATCTAATTGATAAGTTCCTTTTTCAGTATCCATAGGAATTTCAAAATTTAAAATGATCTCTTGATCTTTATCGGAGAGGTCTTCTCCAGCAAGAAGATCGAAGTCTTCTTCTTCATCAAGATCTTTACCAAATTCAGAATCGTCTAAAGTTAAAGTTATGGTTCCTTCCATGTCTCCATAATCATAATCTTCATCAAAAAGATTTTCTAATCGAAAACCAAGACGAATTTTATCTCCAGGACTAAGATTCTTAACTTCAGTTTCGTCATCGTTAATTGCTTTTTTATAATTGTCGAAGTTGTTAACATAAGCATAGATCTTCTTTATTTCAAGCATTGAGTGGACGTTAGTTCTTATAGGGATAGAAGTTTCTTGACCAGATGAGGTGGTTATTTTTAGAGTGGCAATATCATGCTCTCCTTGGTCGGCTTCTACAGGAATCTGAGTTTTAAGGTTAATTGTTTTTTCAGTTCCTTCGAAAGTAAAAGAATAACTATCAGAAGTAGTTGTGGAAAACTTTACATCATAATCTGATTTTACATCAATGATTGTTAAAATTACTTCTTCAGTTTCGGCTGAATTTTTAAGTGTGAATTGTTGGTCTAAATTTAGTTCTTGTTCATCATCATCGAGGTCATCATAATCAACTTCTAGGATCACCTGATTATCATCTACAGAAAGTTCTGCTTGGGCAATACTTGCTAGTAGAATTAAGATAAATACGCTTAAGATTAGTTTAGTTTTAATTTTACCCACCCCTGGATATTTTTCTATTGTTGAGTAGTCACAAGATTTATAAGGATTTATATACTGGAGTATATATGTTCGTTATATATTAAGAGAAAAAGAAAATAAGGAATAATTAATCTCTTGGTTTGGTCCCTGCATAGAAGAATTTTTCAATGGAAACATCGGTGTCATTGAAGTTTCCTGATCTCGGATGATTTTCTGCACTTGGAGGTGGAGTTGGTTGAGGCACAGGAGCTGCCTGCTGATTTGATTGAACTGGCTGAGGGGTTGGCTGTGGTCGAGGAGCTGCGCGGATAATCTTGAGTTCTTGGATTTTCTTATCCATACCTTCTAAGCGCTCTCTGAATTCTTTTATTGTTTTAACCATAAATAAAGTGTTTTTTTCTAAAATGTCTTTGATCTTCTCATCAGTGAGCTCTTGTTGTTTTTCTTGATTTTGGGAAGAGGTATGGATATCATGATTAGTTTCTTTGAGGGAGGTGTAATCTTGTTTAGAAAGAAGCTTTTCTGCCTGTTCGATGGCTGCTTCACGATCGGGAGTTAAACCCTGTTTCATTAATTCTAAGGCTAAATCATTAATTTTTTGAATTCTTTCAACGTTCATTTTGTGTACCTCTTTAATATAAATAGTGTTTTGAGAGAAACAACTGCTTCTTATAACGTTTTCTATTCTTGGGTATATTCAATAATCTTACCAAGATCTTTGGTTTTTATTTAAGGTTTAGAAATAGTTCCACAAACAAAGGGGATTTTGAAAGGAATTACTCCGATTGTGCTGAGATAAACTGCTACTAAAGCAAGGATTAATCCGACGAAAAAACCAAGAATGGCGAATTTGAACTCAATAATGGCTAATTGTCCTTTTTTATTTTTATTAAATCCAGGAAATAAGAAACCACAAACAAAGGGGATTTTGAAAGGAAGAATACTTTTAGCACCAAGATAAATTAAAGCTAAACCTCCAACCAATCCTACAAAAAAACCTACGAAGAAATACTGCAATTCAATCATCCCAAGTTGGCCTCTTTTGTTCATAAGTTGGGAAAGTATTTTTAGGTATATAAATGTTTCTTTTTGGGACAAATAGTAAAATAACCGAAAGGTTTATAAATGATTGATGTAAATAGTTTATAAAGTTAACGTGAGGGATGTTTCTAATCGGTGATAAAAAATGCGAAGAACAACTATATCAGAATGCCCGGACTGTGGTTCTAAGGACCTTAGAAAAGATAGAGAGAAAGGAGAAGTTATCTGCAAAGAATGTGGACTAGTCGTAGAAGAAAAAATGGTCGACTTTTCTCAGGAATGGAGAGATTTTAGTGATGATGGTGGAGAAAGTAAACGTAGAACTGGGGCGCCAAGCACATATACTCAATTTGATCAAGGATTGGGTACAGAAGTAGGAACTACTTCAGATTTTTATAAATTAGGTAGCGAGGGAGCTAAAGATAAGTTTTTTAGATTACGTAAGTGGCAATATAGGATTAGTACTGCTATTGAGAGAAATCTTAAGGTTGCTTTGGCTGAATTGAAGCGAGTTTCTAGTTTTTTGAAATTACCTAAATCCGTAGAAGAAGAATCAGCTAGAATTTATACTATGGCTGTACAAAAAGGATTAGTACGTGGAAGATCGATGGAATCTGTAGTTGCAGGAGCTTTATATGCTGCTTGTAGAAGGCACGAAGTTCCTAGAACTTTAGATGAAATGGGTGAGGCTTCTGGAATTGAGAAAAAAGAAATTGGTCGGACTTACAGGTTTGTGACCCGCGAGTTGGGGATTAATATCTTACCTTCAAATCCAGCAGATTATATTCCAAGATTCGCTTCTGCCTTGAATTTATCAGCTGAAACTCAATCTAGGTCTGTAGAGATTTTAGAACAAGCTAGGGATATTGAGTTAACTTCCGGAAGAGGACCAACTGGAATTGCAGCTGCTGCCCTTTATGTTTCAAGTTTGATTCATGGAGAGAAAAGAACTCAACGAGAAGTTGCTGACGTTGCTGGAGTTACTGAAGTTACAATCAGGAATCGATATAAAGAACTGATTAAGAAACTTAAGCTGACGAAAGAAGTTGAGAAGAATAAAAAGAAATAATTTCTTTTTTTATTTAATTTTTAGGTTTTAGGTGTTATGGATCGGAAATGACTAGAATAGACCCAGAAATCTATCAAAGAGTTCAAAGAAGAGTTTTATATTCTAAAAAAGAAGAGCTTAAAGGAAAGGTTTCAGGAAACGTTAAAGTTACTTTATTGGATCCAACAGATTTTTATTTAAAATGTGACGAGGAAGATTTTCTTAACATTTCTATAGTTGATAAACAAGGGGCAAGATATTACAGTGTTTTTTGGGATACTCAATCTAATTTATCTGGATTTTATGATGCTTCTGTGGAATTTTATCAAAATGTTATTGTGGACCCTACAGTTCAAGCAAGAAATAAAGCAATGAATAATCAGGTTCTTTTTACTGGTGAGGGAGATCATGATTTTATTAGTCTAGATCAATATTTAAATGGAGACTTTAATTGTGATTCTGATTTTGAAGAAGGGGTTTTAAGATTATTTACTCCTCATTTTGATTTAGGTTTTGAGAAGCTTTCAATATATGAATATACTAAAATTTCTGTTGTTTCTCACCAAGATTTATCTCCACATATTGCCAAATTAATTCAGAAAACTTCTCGTTTTGGTTTTCAAGAATCTGAATTAGAAAATTTAGAAACTTCCGTAACTTATTTATTACATGACAAATTCTTAAGAGGAAGTGATTCAAAATGCAAATAACTCCGGAAGTAAAAGCACAATTAGAAGAGCAGAAGAAGCAGTGTGTCTTTTGTAAATTAATTTCTGGAGAGATGGAAGCAAAGAAGGTTTTTGAAGATAATATTGTTATTGGTATGTTGGATATTTATCCGGCGAAGAAAGGACATGTATTGTATATGTTAAAAGAGCATTATCCAATTATGCCATATATTCCCCCAGATGAGTTTAAACATTTTTTTGGTTTGGTGCCAAAAGTGTGTGGGGCGATTAAAGAAGGATTAGTGACGACTGGGGCGAATTTGTTTATTGCTAATGGTTTTGTGGCTGGGCAGAAAGCAGCTCATTTCTTAGCGAATGTTTTTCCAAGAGATAATGGGGATGGGTTTTTTAACTTTTTATTTAAGTTAAGAGACAATACCTTAACAGAAGAACAGATTAAGATGTTGGGTCATAATTTTCCTTTGATGATGAATAATCATTTTACTAGAAATCCAGCAGAGTGGCATAAAGGAAAAGGAGAAGTCCCTAATTTTTTGAAAGAGATTTATGAAAGTTCTATTCCAATTTATGAGGATGAAAAGGTGCTTTGTATTCTTCCAAATAAAGAGTTGATTGGAGGCCATATAGAAATCTATAGTAAATTAGAAGAGAAGTTTATTGAGAAACTTTCTATTGAAGATTCAAGCCATTTATTTTTTACAGCTTCGTTTGCGGCTACGGCATTGTTTGAAGGGTTGAAGGCTCAGGGAACAAACATTATTTTAAAATCCGGTTTTTCTGACGATAACAAAGAAGGGAAGTTGTGTGTTCACGTTTTACCTCGATCAGAGAATGATGGTTTACAAGGAATGATGTGGGAACCAAAACCTCCAAAAGATGAATTGGATGTTGTGCTGAAGAAGATAAAAGAAGAAGTATGGAAAATTAAATATGTAGAAGAAAAGAAAGTTGAAGAGAAGAAAAGAGAACCAGAAGTGATTAAGATAAAAGTTGAGAAAAAAGAAAGTTCTTCTGATGAAATCCGGAAGGCGTTAGAAAGAATAAAAAGATAATCTTATTTATTCTCCATCAAATTTTACTAAATGAAAAATATCATATCCTTGCAGTTTTTCTCTTCCTTTAAGGTCTGGGAGATCAATTATAATTGCAATCCCAGATATGGTTCCACTTAATTTTTCCACTAGACGACAAGCAGCTTTCATAGTTCCTCCGGTGGCTAAGAGATCATCAATGATAACCACATTATCTTCTGCACTAATAGAATCTTTGTGCATTTCAATTTGGTCAATACCATATTCTAATTCATATTCCTGAGAAACAGTTTCAGGAGGAAGTTTTCCCTTTTTTCTTATTAGCACCAAAGGAAGATTTAATTCGTGGGCAAGAACTGAAGCAAAAATGAATCCTCTAGAATCAATACCTACTATTTTTGTAGGGTTCTTTTTTTTACAATATTCCTTTAGTTTAGTTATTGAATGTTTAAATGCTTTGGGATCTCTTAGTAAGGTAGAAACATCTCGAAACATTACTCCTTGTTTAGGCCAGTGAGGAGTTGTTCTGATTGATTTCTTTAAGTCAAATTCTTTTTCGTTTTCTGTTATTGGTTGAGATGGTTGTCCAACTTTGGGAATTGTATTAGTGAGTAAATTAGTTACTTTCTCGACATTTTGTTCAAATATTTCTAATACGGCTTCCCAGGTTACTGGTTCTTCGTTTTCTTTCCAACAATCATAATCTGTGGACATGGCAATAGCAGCATAAGGGATATTAATTTCGTTAGCGAGGGTAGCTTCAGGAGCAATAGACATGTTAATAATGTCTGCGCCCCAAGCTCTGAACATATGAGATTCGGCCTTTGTTGAAAACCGGGGCCCTTCAATGGTAACTACAGTTCCTTTTTTATGGTGGTCTATTTTAAGTTCTTCAGCAGTTTTTACTAGAGCTTCTCGAAGTTGTTGATTGAAAGGATTGGCCATGGGAGTATGAGCTATTTTTCCTGGCTGGAATGATTCATGAAAAGAAATTTTTCTATGTCTGGTGAAATCAATGAATTGATCAATGATAATAAAATCTCCTCGTTTGATTTCTTCCTTAAGACTTCCACAAGCAGTGGTTGCTAAGATATGGGTGCAACCAGCATCTTTGAGAGCTTGAATGTTGGCACGAAAGTTAATTTGGGTTGGAGGAATGGTGTGTTGTCGACCATGGCGAGCAAGGAGAACGACTTCAGTGTCATTTATTCTTCCAACTTTTAATGAAGAAGAAGGTTGACCATAACGTGTGTCAACAATTAGTTCATGAGCGTCTTGTAAAATATCTGGGTTGTTTAGTCCAGATCCACCGATGATTCCAATTTTTACCATTTTAATTTACCTCTTGTTTGAGTTGTTCGGAGTTTAGATCTTTTAAGTTTACACCAATTCTCTCTACCACTTTTGATGCTAATAATGAACCCAATTTTCCAGCTTTTTCTAAGTCCCAATCATTACAGAAACCATAAAGAAATCCGGCAGCATAACTATCTCCTGCCCCAGTTGTGTCAATAGCTTCGGTGAGGAAGGGTTCGATAAAGTTAACAATTCCATCTTTGCAGATTAAGGAACCTTCTTTGCCAATTTTAACAATGGCGATTTTAACATGGTTGGCTAATTCTTGAACAGCTTCTTCTGGTTCTAGGCCAGTAAATTCTTTAGCTTCAGTTTCATTAACAAAAACAATGTCTGCATGATTCATTACTAAATCTTTAAGAAATTCTTTATTTCTTCTGATTAATCCTGGATCAGCTAGGTCAATAGAAACTAACGTGTTGTGTTTCTTGGCTAGTTCGATTGCATGTAGGATTGTTTCTTTAGTTGGCCCTTCAATTTGGTAACCTTCTAAATGGAGGACTTTGCTTTTTTGAATGTCTTCTTCTAAGACGTCTTCTTTAGCTAACTGAATTGCTGCCCCTAAGTGAACGGAGAAAGTTCGTTCTGAATCTGGAGTGATGAAGGTCAGGGCGTGACCAGTTATGGATGGGTGGGTGTTTATTTTTGTAGAGACTCCGTTTTTTTGTATCTCTTGGATGTAGATTTCACCATGTTCATCAGTACCTACTTTTCCGCAAAGAATAGATTTTCCTCCGAGGAAAGAGATACACTTGAGAGTGTTTGCTGCACTACCTCCAGGAACTTTTTCTATTTTTAATTGGTGTTGGTTGATTTTTTCTAAAAGAAGTTTTGCTTGATCTTCTTCAACGAGATGCATTTCTCCTTTAGCTAAATTAAATTCAAGAAGTTTATTATCATCTACTTCTACAAGAAGGTCCATTAAGGCATTTCCTAAACCGATTACGTCGTATGTTTTCATTTTTTGTATTTGGGTTAATATCTGTAATGCTCTGATTTATATGGCCCTTCTTTTGGAACATCTAGATATTTAGATTGTTTGTCAGTCATGACATCAAGTTCTACTCCGATTTTTTTCAGATGCAGTCTAGCAACTTCTTCATCTAATTCTTTTGGTAGAACAGTTACGCCAAGTTCATGAGGTTTTGTCCACAATTCAATTTGAGCAAGAACTTGGTTAGTGAAACTGTTTGACATTACAAAACTAGGGTGGCCAGTTGCACATCCTAAATTAATTAATCTTCCTTCTGCAAGAATATAGATTTCTTTTCCATCCAAAGTATATTTGTCATATTGTGGTTTGATGTTTTCTTTAGTTGCTCCAGATTTGTTATCTAACCAATCCATATCAATTTCGTTGTCAAAGTGACCGATGTTACAAACTATCGCTTGGTCTTTCATCATTTGAAAATGTCTGTCAACGATGACATGATAATTTCCAGTAGTTGTTACAAAGAGATCTCCTTCTTTGGCAGCGTTGTCCATCTTTTTAACTTCATATCCTTCCATTGCTGCTTGTAAAGCATTAATTGGATCGATTTCTGTTACAACTACACGACAACCATATCCTTTAAGTGATTGGGCGCAACCTTTTCCAACATCTCCATAACCAGCAACAACCGCAACTTTTCCTGCTAACATTACATCGGTTGCTCTTTTGATTCCATCAACTAAAGATTCTCTACATCCATAAAGATTGTCGAACTTAGATTTAGTTACAGAATCATTGACGTTAATTGCAGGGAATAAAAGTTTTTTTTTTCTAGCCATTTGGTAAAGTCTGTGCACACCAGTAGTAGTTTCTTCAGAAACTCCCTTTACTTCTTTAACCACATTAGTCCAACGTTGATTATTTTCGGTGTAGGTTTCTTTAAGTGAGTTAATTAATTCTTTGAAGTCTTCTCCTTCCGTAGAATAATCTTGTTCTAAAACTGAAGAGTCCTTTTCAATATCTACTCCTTTATGGATCATCATGGTAGCATCCCCACCATCATCAACAATTATTGTTGGGCCTTTTCCTTCTCCAAAGTCTAACGCTTTCTTGGTGCACCACCAATATTCTTTAAGAGATTCTCCTTTCCAGGCAAAAACTGGAATTTCTTGAGCTGCAATCGCAGCAGCAGCATGATCCTGTGTTGAGAAAATATTACAAGAAGCCCATCTTACTTCTGCTCCGAGAAGTTTGAGGGTTTCGATTAGAACTGCGGTTTGAATTGTCATATGCAAAGAGCCCATGATTCTTGACCCTCGAAGGGGTTTACTTTCTTGGTATTTTTCTCTAATTGCTATAAGGCCAGGCATCTCTTTCTCGGCAATTTTGATTTCTTTTCTTCCCCAATCTGCTAAGGAGAGGTCTTTTATTTTATAATCAGTAAAGTTTTCATTCATATTAGTCACCTTTTTGTATTTATTTTAAGGTTGAATCTAAACACAATATATATAAAGATTTAGGAATTATCTTTCACTATGGCCAATGCAGGTGATTATGTAAAAATACATACTAAAAAGGGCGTAGAGGAAGGAATCCTAATGCCTAGTTCTGATGAAAATGTGGTTCTTATTAAATTAGATAGCGGTTATAATTTGGGTTTTGAAAAGAAAAAGATTACTAAGATGAACGTAGTGAAGAAAGGGGTTAAAAAAGAAGAGAAAGGTAAACGGATTGTTAAAGACAAGAATTTACCCACCATTGCGATTTTACATACAGGAGGAACGATTGCTTCCAAAGTCGATTATAGGACTGGGGGGGTGGCGACTGAATTTAGCCCCGAAGAATTAATAAAATTATTTCCAGAGTTGAAGAAGATTGCAAATGTTGAATCAGAATTGATTGCTCAAATGTGGAGTGATGATCTGCGTTTTAAACATTTTACTTTAATTGCCAAGGCCGTGGAGAAATATGTTAAAAAGGGAGTTAAAGGAATTATTGTAGGAATAGGAACAGATAATTTGGCTGTTGCCGCTGCTGCACTTAGTTTTATGGTGGAGAAAAGTCCAGTTCCGATTGTTTTAGTGGGGGCACAAAGAAGTTCTGACCGAGGAAGTAGTGATGCAGGAATGAATTTAATTTGTGCAGCAGAGTTTGTGGTTAAATCTGATTTTGGAGGTGTAGGAATTTGTATGCATGAAAGATCGGGAGACAACAATTGTTTGATTTTGCCTGCGAGTAAAACTTATAAATTACATTCTTCTCGTCGAGATGCGTTTAGGCCGGTGAATTCTGAGGCTCTTGCTAAAATAAATTATAAAACTCGTGAAATTAAGTTTTTGACTAAAGATTATCCCCATAAAAGTAAAGAATTAGTGGTTAAATCAAAGATGGAAGAAAAGGTTGGTTTGTTAAAGATTCATGTCAACATGTTTCCTGAACAGTTTTCATTTTTTCAAGGTTATAAGGGATTAGTAATAGAAGGAACGGGATTAGGACATACTCCCGGACAAGTTCCTAATCCTGACTGCATAGTGCACAAGAAAATCTATCCGGCGATCAAAAAATTAGTGGATTCTGGTTGTGTGGTAGTGATGACTACTCAATGTATTTTTGGTGGAGTAAATATGAATGTTTATGATAAAGGTCGAGATTTGTTGTCGTTAGGAGTAGTATCTGGAGGAGATATGTTAGCTAACACTGCCTTAGTGAAGTTATCTTGGTTATTGGGAAATTATCCTCAAAAAGAAGTTGTAAGGTTTGTGGGGAAGGATTTTCGAGGAGAGATTAATAAAAATATTAGTTATGAAGAAGACTTTTTAAAATGAAAAAAAGATTATTTCTAGTTTTGTTATTGGGGTTGTTTTTAGTAATGTTTACTTTTATGGGCTGTAAAGAGGTTCCGGTAGAGAAACAGTGTTCTGTTGATGAAGATTGTGTTAAGGATGTTTGTTGTCATGCTTCTGATGCTGTTAATGTTATTTATGGTCCTGATTGTTCAGGGATATTTTGTACTTCTGTTTGTGCAGAAGGAACAACTGACTGTGGCCAAGGAGAATTGAAGTGCAAAAGAGGAGAATGTCAAGTTGTGTTGAAGGAGAATATTGAAGAGTAAATTTTTTGTTGTTCTAATTTTTTGGGAAAAGGTTTTTAAGTGGAAATCTAATCTGGATTTATTATTTATGCGGGGGTGGCAGAGTCTGGTCAAATGCGCTAGCTTGAGGTGGCGAGAGACAAAGTCTTTGAGGTTTACTGTCTACGCCAGCAAACGGCTAGTCCCTTAGTGGGTGCGCGTGTTCAAATCACGTCCCTCGCACATTTTAATTTTAATTCCGTGTTAATTAATTCTAATCCAAAGTTATATAAATGAAGAGTTAATTTTGAAAGGTTATGAGTGGTTCAAGAGATATCTGGGAAATTACACAAGAAGTTAAGAATTTGCCTAAGTTAAATGACCCTGTTTTTATCGAAGGTTTGCCAGGTATAGGTAATGTTGGAAAGATTGCAGTGGATTTTCTAGCTGAAGAATTAAAGGCTGTGAAATTATTCTCATTTTTTTCGTATAGGTTTCCTCATTCTGTTTTTGTCAATGAAGAGAATATGGTAGAGATGCCAAGAATTGATATTTATTATAAGAAATTTAGAGGGAAGGATAAACGAGATTTAGTTTTGTTGACTGGGGATTTACAACCAATTGACGAAGAGAGTTGTTATAGTTTTTGTGATGAAGTTATTAAGATTGCTAAGAACTTAGGATGTAAAGAAATTGTGACTACTGGAGGAATTGGATTACAAAATGCTCCAGAGAAACCAAGAGTTTATTGCACAGGTAATGATGAGAAATTAATGAAGAAGTATATCAAAAAAGGAATTATGGTAGAACGAGATATTTTTGGAGTCGTTGGACCAATTGTTGGAGCTTCAGGATTGTTGGTTGGCCTAGGAAATCTTAGGAAGATATCAGGAGTAGCTTTATTGGCAGAAACATTTGGCCACCCAATGTATTTAGGAATCAAAGGGGCGAAGGAAATTCTTAAAGTCCTTGATGATCAATTAAATATTGGGATTAATTTTAAGAAATTGAATAAAGAAGTTGTTGATTTAGAAAAAGAAGTGATGAAGAGAACTAAAGATTGGGCAGCAGCATCATCTAAAGGAAAGATGGAAGTGGCTGGAGCGAAGAAGAAAGAAGCGAGTTATATTGGATAATTTTGGTTAAATTAGCTGATTCTTAGAATTTTTTAGAATTTTTTTAGCGAGGTTGTTTTTTTCTCTTAAACACAACTTTTATAAATAAATATAATATACTTTAGGTCATGCATAAAAAGAGGTGTATTAGAGATAGGAATAGTTGGGAGAGTAATAAAAAAGGTCAGCTAACAATTTTTATAATTTTAGGAATTGTGCTTATTATTGCAGTTGCTTTGGGATTGGTTTTATGGAAAGGGACAGCTGTTTTTAAGCCAAGTAAAATATTTCTTTCAGAAAAAGGAAAAGTAGAATCTCAGATAACTTCTTGTATTTCGATTATAGGGCAGGAGGCTCTAGATATCATCGGGGCAACAGGAGGATATATTGAAATTCCTGATGAGATTTCTAAGGATGGTGGAAGTCATCTTAAACTTTCTCCATTTATACTTGTCCCCTATTGGAGTGTGGGGCAATCAAAAAGAATTCCTTCTATAGATTTAGTCAAGGAAAGAATTGATGCATATATGGAATCAAGATTGCCATCATGTATTTTTGCACCCTCTGAATTATTTGATGAATTTGATATTGTTGAAAAAGGTCCAGTGGAATCAAATGTTGAATTAGTAGATGGAGGAATTATCTTTAATGTTCGATATGATCTAGAAGTTAGAAATAAAGATGGATCTGTAGTTACAGAATTAATTGATCACTTAGCAGAATCTGATATTAAACTAAAGAACCTTCATGAGATGGCCAGTGCAATAATGGAAGCTGAATTTGAAGAGTTGAAGTTAGAAGATATAACTATGGATTTAATTTCTCTAGAACACCCAAAGGTTCCTTTAATTGGTTTTGATATGAGTTGTACTAAAAAGAAATGGAAAGTAAATGAGGTACAAAGTACTTTGCAAGATATGTTAAGAGTTAATGTGGGAGAATTAAAAGTAAGTGGAACAAATTATGTGGAATTTCCAGAAGAACTTCCCTATTATAATACTCATTATGTTTGGAATGTAGGTTTAGAGGATCCAGAAATTACAGTTAATCTAAATTATCAAGATGGGTTTCCGTTTTATTTCCAGGTGACTCCAAGTCAAGGAAATACTATGAAAAGTGGAGTTCTAGGGGGACAAAGTTTGTTATCCTTTTTATGTTTGCAATCTTGGAAGTTTACTTATGATGTGAGTTATCCAGTGATGGTAGAATTAATTGATGATACTACTGGGTATTTGTTTAATATGGCTTTTACAGTTCATGTGGTGCGAAATCAAGCTAATCGGAATGAAGCTACCACTACAATAAATCCTTCGCTATTAATTGATATTGGGGGAGATAATGAAGTTTATTGTGAAGATTATGCTAAAAAACCATTGTTAGTTAAAACGTATGAGTTAATTCAGAATGAAGAAACAGGAATTTCTGACCATAAGCCTTTGAAAGATGTAGAGATAAGTTATACTTGTTTAAAGTATACTTGTGAGATGGGTGAAAGTGATTACAATTATGCAAAATATGGCGACGTAGCAATTTTAGATGAGATGTTTCCTTATTGTCCAGGTGCTTTATTGAGAGGAAACAAAGAAGGATACAAAGAAGCAATGGTGAGAGTAGTAACGGACAAGTATAAAGAAGTTGAGTTGAACATGATCCCTATTTATTTATTAGATTCAGAGAAAATAAAAGTTGTTAAACATGGGTTTAAAGATCCTTTAACTGGAATTGAGGATGTTGCGGGGGCAGATGCTTTGGAAAAAGGAGAATTGGCTTCAGTAAAAATAACTAACAAGAAAGGAGGGGAAGTTTTCCACGAAGCAACATATATTTATCGTATGGAGAAAGGAGGGTTTAGTTTATTAGATCTTAATGAAGAGGATTCAGCAAAAGCTGAAAGTAGTTTAGAGTTATTGGGAGGAACAGATTTCAGTTATGAATTGGAAATTTATGTTTTTGATGAAACTGATATCAAAGGAGGATATCAAGGAATTTGGGATGTTGATTGGGATTCTTTGAAAAGTGGAGGAGATGTCGTTTTCCATGTATTAGCTCAAGACTCATGGGATTCCGATGTTGATATGTTTGATTTTGTAGCAAATTTAGATGTGTATAGTTCATATGTAACGGTTCCAACAATCGGGAGCGTAGGTGAAGAATGAATACTAAAAAACTGGTGACTTTATTTATCATTATGTTAATGGTAATGCTCCCAGTAGTTTCAGCTGTGGAAATTTCAGAAGTGGTGGTAAGGGATGTCACTGAAACTGGAGCAACAGTAGAATGGTTGACTGATGAAGAAGCTGATAGTGCAGTTGATTATGGTTTAGATAAAGAAAATTTTTCTAATGAAATGAATGAAGAAGAGGTTTTAGAACATTCTGTGGCTTTGGTTGGTTTGGATTCTGGAAGTGATTATTATTTTAAGGTAATGAGTGGTGATGCAGAAGATGACAATAGTGGAGATTTTTATTCATTCAAAACTTTAGAAGGAGAGGTTGTTGAGGAAGAAGGTTTTAAGTTAGAGATTGAAGTTCCAGAATATCTTGCAGAAGAAGAGGTTGATCTTACAGGGGTAGCTTCGGTAGGAAGTAAGGTTAAATTATATCTTGATGGGTTATTAGAAGGGATTGTAACTGTTAGTGAAGAAGGAACTTTTGAATTTTTGGAAGTAGATTTGACGAGAAATGAGTGGAATACTTTATTGTTTTTAGCTAAGAGTGGAGAGGAGGAGATTAGTAAGGAGTTTAAGGTATTTGTAGATCTGAAGGCTCCACAGATAAGTTTGATTGGAGAGGTTCCTGAATTTCTTTTGGAAGCTGAATTAGCTATTAAGGGTAAGATCGGTGAGGAAGCCCAAGTAGTGGTTTTACTTAATGAACAAGAGGTTTATAATAATAAGACTAGTGAGTTTTTAGTTGATTTAACTTTGGTTGAGGGAGAGAATACCTTATTAATTAGTGCAGAAGATTTAGCTGGAAATAAAGAATTTGTAGAAAGAACTATTTTATTAGACATGTCTGCTCCCGAAGTAAGTTTTGATTTTGAAAAAGGGATGGAATATTATCAAGGGAATGCAGAAACACAGATTTTTGGACAAACAGAAGCAGGAGCAAAATTATATCTTTATTATTTTAAACAAACAGCTTCTGGAAAAGATCCAGACTTTAGTAGGGCTTTTGGTGAAGCAACTGCCGATGAGAATGGAAGCTTTGTTTTTGACGAAGTAGATTTAGATCACCCGCCTACATTTACTTTATTAGAGAAATTAGGCCCTAAACAAGTACCACAAGAATTATTAGAAGTAGAGATTTCTTCTTATGAAGGGGCAGATCAACAAGAAAATTGGATAACTTATGTTTATGTTATTGCTGAAGACAAAGCAGGTAGGGTAGGTTATGCAGAGAAAACTATTCAGATTCATTCTTGTTTCTCTGGAGAGTTGAAGTTTAATGTTATGCCATTGACTGAATTTCAGTTACCTAGACGTTTGGATCCAGATTTATTAGATGACGGAAGACAGGTTGTTACAATGGTTTTAGATTTAGATTATTTGGGACAAGGTCAACCGTTAACAGATGCAAATGGGAATATTATTTCTGAAGGTTTTGAGATTAGTGATATTAATTTTAGAAAAGCTTGTACTCATGGAATGATTGATGATGAGAGCACGGCATTAGCTTGTAAGATTTTGCCAGAGACTCCACAGAAAAAAGTTCCTAATGCCAATAAGGATGCTTGGTTTGTTCAATATACTTTAAACTCTGCTGAAGATTTTAGTGAAAAGGAAGATGATTTTTGGAATGATTTTAAGAAAAGGCAAGTTGTGTTTCCAATAAAAGCAGAGATAAGTTATCGAGAAAGATTAGCCCCTGGACAACAAGGTTATAATTCTAATCAATATGGGGGACAACAGAGCCCATATAGTCAATATAGTCAATACAGTGGTTCTGGAAGTAGTCTTTATGGAGGTAGTAGTTATGGAAGCGCATATGGCAGTAATTATGGTAACAATGTTTATGGAAGCCAATTATATGGTCCTTTGAAAACACAAACGGTTTGTTTAAATCCTGGTTATTTCGTAGATATTCCAATTGATAGTGAAGATTTAATTCCCGATTGGTTGGCTGATGATGGAGTTAGAATTCTGAATAATACAATAGAAACAATTGATACAATAAATGAATATTTGTATGATGCAATGGTTATTGCGGGAGTTACTTGCGGAGCGAGTTTTATATTGAGGATGGCAGCTAGATGGTATAGGTTATTCCAACAGAAATGGGAACCTTATCTTTCAGAAGCTGAAAAACTTGCTGCGGCAGTAGGTGTAACTACAGGAGAAAAAGGCCAATGTCCTTTGGATCAAGGTGGACTATTTGCTGATGACACAATTGCTAATTGGAAGAAGTTACAAAATAGTGATCATGCAGACAAGCAAACAGCTAATTTCCCAGAAAATTTAGATGATCTTAGTTTGAATCTGAAATTGAATTGTCCAAAAACTGCCAGTGCTTGGAAAATAGAAGATGGAATAGATCAAGTTTTCAAATATTCTTGTTATCGGGTGTTCTGTAAAGCGGCCCCCGCTAGATGGACTGAGGATAAAACAGAAACTAAGGTTCAAGCAACCATATTAAAGGGTCAGAGTTGTGGAGGAACAACTGGAAAAGGATTACCTCTACAGAAATTAGAAAATTGTGATAAAGAATTTACTTACATGAGTACTTCGTTGGGTTTGAAAGGAATCCAGCAAACTGGGACTGAAAACTTGAGAGATTGTTGGAAAGGTCCTAATGGAGTAATCTATTTTTATTTTAAGCAGAAGAATACAAATGTAGATGAACGAAATAAAGGGATATATCATTTAACACCATTAGATCATATTACTGGTTCTTTTGGAGATATTCCTGCAGATGATTTAGTTGTTTATCAACCAAAAGGTTCAGATAATTATATTGTGGGGGTAGATGACACTTGTAATAATCTTTGTAAAAGGACTCCTGGATTTGAGGCTTTGAAAAAGGGACAAGGTTTAACTAAAGCTTGTAAGTTAGAGAAAAAAGACGGTTCTATTGAAGTGAATACTGGAGAATTTACTGCAGGATATACTAAAGATTGTTTTATTAATGAAAAAACAAAAACTTTACAGCAGTGTATCTGTGTGGGAGCTGAAGAGAAACAAGAAACTTATGCGGCGAGAACGGCATTAAGGGCGGATGGAAATAATGTCGAAGAGTGGTCTTATCGACAAGATCGGATTTTCCAAGAATCTAATGAACAACAAGGAACTTATTACCCAAAATGGAGATATTATGGGGGAAGAGATTTCCCAGCTAGTTTTGGTTTAAACCATTTATTAGATTATACGCGTCCAGATAATGAGGAGATTGCAGAAGTCAATCCAAATACTCAACATATTGGGGCAGTGCAAAGTTTGTGCATTAGTGGAGTGTACAATAGGTTAAAATTATTAAGAGACACTTTAGATTATGTGGCACAGTGTATTACTGATGCGAAACATAATAGTATAAATGATGCAGGAATTTGTAAACATTTAATGAGTCAATATGTTTGTGGTTTGGTATACAAGATAATTGCATATGCTGCTAAAGGATGTTTACCAATAACTTTTAGTGATGAAGAATCTAAGGGTAGTTTTGATAAATTAGGAAAAGGAATAGAACTTGGAATTGGTTCTCTTTATGAAACAGTAGATACTTCTTTTGAAGATTTGAAAAGTGAGTTTGGTAATGCTAAATTAAATGAATTTGTATCTGGAGGAGTAGAAGGTTTTACTCGATCGGTGTGTATGGCAGCATTGGGTTATGATTGGGTTTTTGATATGGATTTCTTAATGGATGCAGCTTATGCAACTCCATTTAAGACAACTGCCTTAGTGATACCAGAAAGAGAATTAGTATCTTATGATCCAACTCAGAAATCAGCTATCTATAGTTATAGCTTGGGAGCGTCATTATTTCCGGGATGTGATATCCGAAGTTGGAATGTTAAATTGAAATGTGTGGGTCCAGAAGACATGGGCAAGCCAGGAGTAGATTGTACCCAACAAGGCTGTGACTGTGCGAAGATCTCAGGAGCTTCTCCATTCTCTTACGATCGGGAAAGGATAATGGAGGGTGGAACTGGATTTGATGTAAGTGCCGGAGGATATGCTAGTTTACCTGTACCTTCGCCACAAATTATTACTAGCCAATATAGATATGATCACGTTGTAGTAGAGTTGATGTTAGAGCAATATGCAGATCCATCGACTTGTTTTGATGAAGGATATTTCACTGGAAATGTAGGGAGATTCTATTTCCCAGTTGTAGAAGTTGGAAGTGAGCCAAGTGTGGATTGTAATGTTGATTTAGAGTCAGGTAGATTTATTTGTAGTGGGTTGTCTGAGTTTTTTAGTACCGGAGCAGGTTACTTTGAATGGCCATTTGTGGATTGTGCAAATCAGGAATCGGGAGGGTATGTTGCATGTAATAGTCCAAATGGAATTATAAAAGGAGATCCCTTAATTATAAGACCACACATAACTACTGATGGGACGCAAGATTTGTGTATGTATATGACTTTAAATGGAGGTCCACAATCAATCACGAAAGTAGGAAAGATTCCTAAATTAAATGTGGGGTCAATAAGTCCTACTTATTCTTTTAGTCCAAGTTTAGATAATAGTTGGTTTGTGGGAGGGTTAGGAGAGAATATTTTCTTGGACCAGGGAACAAGTAATCTTGGGTGTAATGATGCACTTGCAAAGGAGAAAACTGGTGATCCAATAAAGTCTAATGGGGTATTTTCTGTATCTTTTACAGGAGGAAGTATTGCTGGAACTTTTAAAGTGAAGGTGGGTGCGACTGTTGAAACTCCAGGTTATACAAAAAGTGAAGAACTCTTGATTAACCCTGCCAATAGTGGGCAAGATTTTAATGTTAATCAAATAAATCAAATACCCTTTGTGGTAGGCGGATATAAAATTAAAAACATTTTGAAGAGTACTTTTGTAGGGCCGAATGGGAAGTGTACTTGGAAGACGCAATCAGCTAACACTCCTGGGATGCAAACAACTGGGACGAAGACATTAACATTAAGTATGGAATTAAGGTATCCTGGATTGGGAGGAAGTTGCGAATTAGGAGTTACTACCAAAATACCAGGTTCACAATTTGGAGTTACAGGACATCAACAACCAATAGTAATTCAGGAATCTAAAATATCTTTGGTTAGCCAAGATGTCCAAGAAACTTATGATTACTTTTTGGCAGGATCATATGCAGATACTTTTACTCGAGCAATTAATATGGTCCAAGGCAATGAGGGAGGAGAGAAGGAAATCCATGCTTATTATTTGGCTGTTGCGGCGAGAGTTTTACAAGGGGCAAATCAAGCAGAGAATACAAATCCTAAAGCGTATAAAGATGAAGTTGTTGGTTTGATTACCCAGTTTGCTAATGAAAATTATGGTCCAGAGATTAAAGGAAGGAATGATTACAAGAAAATAGCTGCGTATATGAAGGAGATTGGGAACGCTTTTGGAGTAAGTGGGGATATTTTGTCTAAAATTTGATAATTTAATATTTGTTTAATTTAATAAAATGAGAGAAAAAAGAGGGAAGGCGAGGACGATTGTATTGTTATTACTATTTTTAATAGTGTTCTTGGTATTGATATATGGTGGTTATTTTTATAAATTAATGGAAAAAGAGAAAGTAGAATTGGACGAAGATTTAGGATTGGGAGAAGAACCAGATATTGGAGAGGTAACTGATTCTGAGGAGCCTGAAGTGGTGGAAGATGTTTCAGAAGAATCTGAAGAAACTTTAGTCGGATGTAATAAACATCTTGAGGAATTAAATTGTGTTAAAGAGGGTTGTTTGTGGGAAAGTGATTTAATTTTATGTTATGATTACGGAGAGATTGAAGAAGAGTGTAGTTTTAGTGAGAGTGAAAATGATTGTTTGTTGTTTGGTTGTATTTGGAATGAAAAAGATCTTTCTTGTGAGGAATTTGAAGAGACGTCTGATGTTTTAGGTTGTTTTGATTTTATTGATAAGCAGAATTGTGAGGCAGAGAATTGTTTTTGGGATGCAATAGAAGAACTGTGTGAGGAAAGAGAAATATGAAGAAAGGATTTTTATTAATGTTTTTTTTTGGGTTGTTTTTTTTAAGTGCAGGATTAGTTCAGGCAATAATTCCTTATTCAATTTTGGTTCAAGACTGTGATCCGTATATGCTTAGTGAGACTGGATGTGCTACTAATGATCTTACTGAAGACGTTTATTATTTTTATGATGAAGTGGAGAGGAGTTGGAAGTATCAATTAGACTCTGGACTTACTTTAGGGACTGGAGAATGGTTAGAATTAAATGAGATCTCTATAGATATACAAGATAATGTTTTTGATCCAGGGATTGAAAGTTGTGGACAACATGATTTTATTTATCGTGAATATTGTTGGCTTAATAATTTTTTGATAGAAGCGCATGAAGATTCAATAGAATGGTTGTATGATTCTGAAGAAGCTTATGATCCAGTTTATTTAGATGGGTTAGATGTAATCTGTAAATGGCATCGACAAGAGGAAATAGATTCTGGACCTTGGTCGCCTGCCACTGGTCTCAACCGCCCATTTGAAGGGAAGATTTTTTTTGTTCCTGAATTATTAGAAACAGAATATCCAGTGGAAAAAATATTATATCCTGGGGAGGATTTGGGAGTTGTTACTACTGCGTTTGCATGTGATAATTCTCAAATGAAATTAAAACAAGAAGAAGAATTAAATTTTGAATTTTCTAGTTTGGGCCAATATTGTGATTATTCTTTTGAATGCGAAACGGGAGTTTGTGCAGATGGAGTTTGTTGTGATCAGAAATGTGATTGGGGGTGTTCATCTTGTGCTTCAGAAGGAAACGAAGGATCTTGTGTTCAAAAACCAGAAAACACAACTTGCGGAAATGGTAAAATTTGTACTCTAGAAGGAGAGTGTAAAAAAGAGTTGGGAGTGAAATGTAGTCTAGGAGAAGAGTGTTTAAGTGGTAATTGCAACAGCGGGGTTTGTTGTAACGTAGAATGTGAAGGTGGTTGTGAGTATTGCAATAAGCCTGGAAAGGTGGGGACTTGTATTTTTAGATATAGTGGTTATCCTGGGTTAGATTATTGTCCAGCTGGAGAAGTTTGTGATGGTTATGGTGGATGTAAAGAAGGAAAAGTTGTGTGGTTGGCAAACGAACAAGATGTTCCTCCGGAAGAAGAGTTCACTGATGAAGTGATTATAGATGATCCCGAAAGTGTAAACTATTTGTGTAAGAATTGTTATGTTACTCCTTATCAAGAAACTGAGGCGGTTGGAAAGGCATCGGATGGTTTTTTATTGAATGGAGTTAGATTGTTACTCAATGACCCTAGTTCTCCTTATCTATCTGCTAGAAAAAATAATTATGGTACAATAGAATTAATCAGATCTTTAGAAGCAGCCTCTTGTTATATGAATCAGAATTTTGGGGGAGTAAAATTACAGATAAACGATTTGAGTAAAGAGAAAGGGGGAGAAATATCTGGACATGCTAGTCACGAGAGTGGGTTGGATGTAGATACGGGAATATTTACTTTTTCTAACGGGAATTTTGAAGGAGAATTAAGTAAGAAATGTTTATCTGAGATTGTTGTTGAAGTTAATTCTGAAGGAAAGGAAGTGAAGAAAGTTGGTTGTAAGGCGGGAAAGGTTTATGATTCTTTTAATAATCCAGAAGCCTTAAGAGCCAATTGGGAATTTTTGAAAAAGTTAAATCAAATTTATGATGTACAATTTATTTTCTTGGATAAAGAATTGATAAATCCAATTAAAAAATATGCCACTTCTATTGGCGAAGGGCATCTTTGGGGGGAAGTAGGAGGTGTGCTTAAACATTGGCCCAATCACCATCATCATTATCACATCAGATTAAAGTGTCCACTTGGAGATAAAAAGTGTAAGGGTGCAGGAGCGGTTAAGGAAACCCCCTGTGAAAGTGTTGATGAAGAAATAAATAATTGTGAAAGCACTTTCAAAAAAGAAGGTTTTCAATGTATGTTTAAGGGAAGTGAAGGAGATGCAATTACTTCTGGATGTAAAGTTACAGAAGCATGTTATGGTGGAGAATGTTGTTCAGCAGGAGATTATTGTTGTCCAATCAGTGGAGAGAAAGGAAAATTAGTAGGGAAAGAATTAGATGAGACCGCAGTAATTGTAGAAAGTTTAGAGTGGAAAGAAACTAATGTTGAAGGGGCGGATTTGTATATTTATGAAACTCAATGTAAATCTAAATTAAATGAGTTGAATGATAGGGTTGAGGGGATTGTGTTACCTAAAGGATTAGCTAAAGAGTCTACCTTAGGAGAGGTATGTGCAGATGCTTCATTTGAAACAATGATAATTGGAAGTCTTCCATATCCGACAAATCTTAAAAAATGGGAAGATGCAATAAAAGCAGAAGGCTTACCTGGAAAAACATGGATGGGGAAATTAGATTCTAATGGTCCAACTGATGAAAAGTTCATGGAAGATGTTGGAAGAGATTCTTTGCTTTTTATTCCATGTACTACTGATTTAAGTCAACCCTTAGAAATATTTTATTTTTTGCATGGAAATAGGGGATTTGGTGGTCCAAAAGATTTGAATGATTTTAAAACTAGGGCGGCTCCTAAAATTAAGGAAATGGGTTTAGATGGAAGAAATATTATTTGGGTGATTCCGGAATTACCTTGGTCTTCAGGAGACGAATCTAAGCAAGCGCTAGCTAAAGGAACTGGAAGGGCAATTCCTAAGAGGCAAAAAAGTCTTTTGGCAAAGGGAAATTTGGAAGGAATAGACTTTGTTCAATTTCATCAAGATATCATGGTGATTATAGAAGAGCTTGAACCAAGTTTTGATGAAAGTTTAGTTACTTATATTTCTATGGCTGGTCACAGTGCAGGAGGAGCGGCCTTATGGTGGGCAGCAGAAAGTGGGGCTTTAGAAACTTTAGCAGTTAATAAAATAACTTTTTCTGATGCCGATTATTTTGGTGGAGCGAAAAAAGTATGGGCGAAGTATTTTGGTGGAGGAAAAGTTCCAGGGGGACTGGGAGCAGAAATTGGAGCAGAATTAAACTTGTTAGTTCAGGATCCTAGCAACAGGGGTGCCCATAATCCTACAGCTTCGGCGTTGAGTTTTATTAAAAAATGGAAAGGAAATCTTCCAGATAATATTAATTATGTTCCTTTAAAGATGAAGCATAGGCCAATTGGGAAATATTCCTTATCTTGGGTTAGTGATAATCCTCCTATTGAGGCTGCAGATATTCCTTATGTCAATAGAGAAATAATTGAAGATGGTTCTAAAAAAGAAGTAAAAGTTTATTTTTATTTTCATGGTAATACTAAATCTACCCAGAGTAAGAGTTTTGTAGAAAGTTATGTAGAAAATTATGATCTGTTAGAAAATATGGCTGGGTTAGAAGAAAAGACTGGAGAGAAAGGAGTTTTGGTTGTGTTGAAAGGAGCTTCTCCTAACAGTGTGGGAAATTCTGGACAGTGGATGAAAGGGACAAGAGGAGATGAATCTTGGTTTAGTTGTTTTTATGATGAAGCTTTAGTGAAGTTAGATGATTTGGGTTTAAAGCCTACTTCAATGAGGTTGATGTCTCATAGTGCAGGGGGTAAGGCGATTAGGAATATTGTCAATTCTGGGTTTTTGGGCGAATCGGGATTGTTGCCTTTAGAATCTGTATCTTATTATGATTCTTGTTATGGGGGTTGGTGTAGTGATGTTATGGATGAAATTGTGGATGAAGAAGCAGAGATTTTTGCTATCTGGTCTCCAGAAGGAGCTTCTCCCCAGAATAAGGTTTCAGCATTTAGTTTTTTGACTGGGATGAGTAAGGAAGAAGTGAAAGGAATGAAAAATGGAGATGTATATGAAGGAAAGGAAGGATTTGAAAATACTGTTTATGCTGTTAAGGTAGAAGAGTCTCATGGAGATGTAGTGAGGAAATGTTTTTACAACTATATTTCTGATGGGGAATGTGAGGCGGCTAGTTAAAGATGAGTTTTAATGTAAGAGGAGTTCCAAGGGTTGTTTTAGTTTTGTTAATTATGGGGGGGCTTGTTTTTTTAAGTGCTTTAATCTTAGGAGTTACGAATTTGAGTGGGGCTTCTGGAGGAGAAGGAGATGCACTTCTTTATCAGAATGGTCCGTTCGGTGAAGGATTAGTGTTGAAGAATTTTCAATGGTGTGATTATGTAGATATTTATTATAGATGTATTAATCCAAGGAGTACTTTTGATGTTCCAGGGAGTGTATCTTTTACTTTAACTGTGGAAAGTGATGTAGTGAGTGGAGGGGTACAGTTGGTAGAAAATTATGCAATTAAGGATAAAGAAGGAAATTATCATTTAGTGATGGATGAAGCGAATGCTATTTATTTTGAAGGGATTAGTTCTGAAGATAAGGATAAAGTTTTTTTTAAGAATTCATTTAGGTTAGAAGAAGATCTTAGTCCGGGAGATTATATTTTGGAGTTAGAAGTAGAGAATCTTTTGTTTGGGGGAAAGTTGACGTTGGAAGAAGAATTTAGTGTTGAGGAAATTTTACCAGAAGATCCGGCAGGGGTGGAGTACCAATGAAAAGATTATTCTGGATTTTGATGATTGTTTTAGTTATGTTTGGTGTTCAAGCACAAGTGGCACCTATTTCTGGAGGAGCGAATGGCGATCCGGGTGT
>Ga0233429_1000677_pt1 | contig 50436 bp, 46 predicted proteins | sample SI_118_April2016_3_FD_179879 | JGI IMG/M metagenome (GOLD analysis project Ga0233429, IMG submission 179879) | Seawater microbial communities from Saanich Inlet, British Columbia, Canada - SI_118_April2016_135_MG | ecosystem: Environmental > Aquatic > Marine > Inlet | place: Canada: British...
CGGCGAATTCAAAGCCATCCATTCCCGGCATTTCAATGTCACTGACGATAACATCAAACATGGCACCTGAATCGCGCGCTTTCAGTGCGTCGTCCGCACTTTCAAGCGTCGTGACGTCATATCCGGCGACGGAAAGCACCGGCGACAAGAGGTTCCTGAAGAACGGGCTGTCATCAACCAGCAATATCTTTCTGGAGCCGTGCATGACTTCACCGGTTCCAAAGGCACCATCTTTATCACCAAACCAGTCAGAGAAGGCCTGGGTCAGATAGTAACCGGCGTCAATCACATCCGTGGCATTGCCATCAATAACGGCGCTGCCGACAAGGCCTTCATGCCCGGATGCCAATTCGATCTTCAACTTGTCTTCGACAATATCAACGATGTTATCGACAACAAGCCCCATGGAACGGTCGCGATCCGTGAACACCAAAATCGGCTGGCGGCCCTTGTCTTTCCATTCATGACTGGGATCAAACGGCACCAACGGCATCAAATGACCACGATATTGAACGACATAGGTTCCGTGCGAACGTTCCGTCGTCTCCATATCAATTTCTTCAAGGCGAGCGACAAGTGCCAATGGCACTGCCTTTAATTCATTTCCGCCTGCGCGGAAGATAAGCATCGTCGAAGATTCATTATCAAAATTGACGGCTTCATCTGCATCGGCATCGCCGCCCTTGCTGTGGGAGCCAATATCGCCGGACGAAGAGGCAATGCCGTTGGGATCCAAAATCATGATAACGGAACCGTCACCAAGGATTGTATTACCAGTGTAGAACGGAATATGACGCAGTATGGGCGCCACCGGCTTGACCACGATTTCCTCGGTGTCGAACACGCGGTCGACAATAATACCGAAGCTGTAGGCACCGACTTGGGCGACGACGATGAACAGTTCGTCTTCGGCCTCTTCCTTCTTTGCACCCATATTCAACAAGTCGTGCAAGTTGACCAGTGGCAACAAGCGGTTTCGCAGTCTTAGCACTGGCGATTCATTAATGACTTCGATGGTATTTTCAGATTCAGCCGATGCCCGCACCAGTTCAAGAACACTGATCTGCGGAATAGCGAAACGTTCGCTGGAACATTCGACAACCAATGCCGAAACAATGGCCAGGGTCAGCGGAATCTTGATGGTGAAGGTCGAGCCCTTGCCTTCAATGGATTTCAATTCGACCGTGCCACCAATTTTTTCAATGTTGGTACGCACGACATCCATGCCGACGCCACGTCCCGACACACTGGTTACCTTTTCAGCCGTAGAGAAACCGGCTTTGAAGATGTGCATGTGAATCTGCTGATCCGACATATCTTCCAGTTCGGATTCCGTCGCCAGGCCGTTGTCGAGGATCTTTTGGACGATCCTGTCAGTATTCAGGCCGCGACCGTCATCGACAATCTCGATAATGATATGACCACCTTCATGGAAGGCGCTCAGCACGATGGTTCCCAGTTCCTGTTTGCCGTTATCGACGCGTTCTTCCGGTCCTTCCAGACCGTGATCGGCAGAGTTGCGGACCATATGGGTCAGCGGGTCCTTAATCAGTTCCAGCACCTGCCGGTCCAGTTCGGTTTCAGCACCGACCATCTTCAATTCGATCTTCTTGCCCGTTTCAACGGCCAGATCGCGGACAATACGCGGCAGTTTCGCCCAAGCGTTGCCAATCGGCTGCATACGGGTCTTCATCACCCCTTCTTGCAAGTCCGATGTAATGTGGCTCAAACGTTCCAGCGGCACTGTGAATTCGCTGTCATCGTGGCCACGAACCATTTGCAGAAGCTGGTTACGGGTCAGCACCAACTCACTGACCATGGTCATTAAATCTTCCAAAACGTCGACGTTGACGCGGATTGAAGAGGCCGCAACACCACCACCCTCTGCCTTTTTCGCAGGGGGCTCTGCCTTCTTGGTTTTCGCAGGAACCTTGGCTTCTGGCGCTGCGACAGGCTCTTGGGACTTTGCCGCTTCTTCTTCCGCGGCTGCTTCGGCAACCATCTGTGCGTCCGACGCCGCCGTTACGCCAGCGGCACTCGCCGCTTCAACTTCTGCCAGCAATTCAGCCGCCACCGGGGCACCGAATTCATTGTCCGATGGATCGCTTTCAGCAGCCGCTTCCGCAGCCATTTGATCATCTGATGCAGCTGATACACCGGCGGAGCTTGCCGCCTCGACTTCTGCCAGCAATTCGGCCGCCACCGGGGCACCAAATTCGTTCGCCGACGGGTCATCATCACCGGCCGGGGCCGCTTCAGCCGCAGGAGCCGGGGCCGGGGCTCCACCACCATCGGCCATGGCATTCAACTCAGCAATCAGTTCCGCGTCGCTGCCTTCTGGTTCCGAACTGGTTTCCTCAAGCACGCCAAGCAGATCGCGAATGGTATCCAGACATTTAAGAATCAGGGTGACCGCTTCGGGCGTAACCTCGAGCACGCCGTCGCGGAATTTACCAAGCACATTCTCGCCGGCATGGGCCACTGATTCCAGTCGCGGCAGGCCAAGAAACCCGCAGGTGCCTTTGATGGTGTGGACCAGACGGAAAATGTTCCCCAGGATATCCATATCGCTTGGATCCTGTTCGAACTGCACCATCTGACCATCCAAATCGGTCAGACTTTCATTTGTTTCCGTCAGAAACTCGACCAGAAGGTCGTCCATCTCTTCGAAATCGTCCATGCCCTAGGCTTCGCTTTTCTACCGTTCTTTTTTGGTGAACGGGTTTTCTTAATAATGTCCACATTTTTATTTGGGGATCGCCTACTAAAATACGAGCCCAAAAAGCGTTGTTGGCAAATTTATCAAATAATACTGCGACCAGTCACCCTATAAAGTCCCTGTAGTCCAATTTATCCCCGTATTGTCAACAACTTGTACAGGAATATCTAGCTTTCCGTTTCATCCGGAATAAGCACGGCAAGTTGAACCTCGTCCTGTCCGACGGATAATTCTATTTCTCCGCCCATATTTTGCGCCATTTTCGTACAAAAATAGCCATGAATATTATGGGCTGTCAGCACATCGGCAATGCCGTCTTCCGTCTTCGGCGTCAGGGCTTCCAGCAGGTCATCCTTAAGTCTCGCGCCCTCGCCTGATGCCTTGATCGCCATACCAGTACCAGGAGTTTCTCCGGTTTCCGACAGCTTTGCGATGCTGATCCCCAGCGACCCGCCGCGTGGCAGCGCATCAGTCGCAACAAGAATCATATTCAACATCAATTTGATCGCAGAGACCGACAGATTCTGCTCTGCCTCCGATGCCTGATCAACGGGCCAGTTCAATGTTATCCGGCCGGGCCTGAGGAAATCAGCCGCCATATCATGGGCCTCAAGCAACCTTGGTTTGCGCCCTGACAGCCCACCCAGTCCAAACGCCAGCCTGAAAAAAGACAATCGAGCCGACACCTGCCCGACGCTCGACGAAACAAGGGCAAGCGCACCGTCTGCATCTTCAAGACCGCTTTCCTCAAGCAATTCCATTCCGTTATGGATAGCTCCGGCTGGACCGACCAGATCGTGGCAAAGGCGTGAACACAGCAGTTGCACCACCTTCAAATCGACATTCATTCCCTTAGCTCTCCCGATTTCCCCAATTGTCTTCCGTCATAGGCATAATGCCAGAACGGGGGCATAATTAAAGGCTTGGAAAATCTAAAACGGAAAACACCGTGCCCAAGAAGAACAAAAACAACTATTTCACCAAGGGTCGCGAGGTCGAGGCGAAAGCCATCGACACGGTCCAGGCTCTGCTCGGCGGGCTTCCACGCGATCACGAACTGTTGATTGAGCACCTGCATTTGATTCAGGATTCCGTTGGTCATATCCCCCTGAACCTGCTGGCTGCCCTGGCCGAAGAAATGCATTTATCACAGGCCGACGTTTATGAAGTCGCCAGTTTCTACGCCCATTTCACACTCATTGACGATGCAGCGGAGACGTCGCCGACCTTGACCGTGCGTGTTTGTGACGGACCCGCCTGCAAGATGGACGGGGCCGACGGCCTGCTAGCGGCCCTGCAAAAGTCTCTTGGTGAGCATATCCGCGTCACGTCGACGCCCTGCATGGGAGCATGCGACAGGGCCCCGGCGGCAGCCGTCGCCTTTAACCGCGTCGCCCCGGCAAGCATCGATGCAATCGAAGACGCTGTCGATAAGGGGCTAACGGCCCCGACACTGCCCGATACCCTGGACATGGATGCCTATATGAAAGACGGCGGCTATGATCTGCTGCAAGCCTGTCGGGCGGGCGAGAGAAGCGTCGATGATGTGCTTAAGGAAATTGACCTGTCTGGTCTTCGCGGCCTTGGCGGGGCCGGTTTTCCCGTCGCCGACAAATGGCGGTTCCTGCTCGACCAGCCAAAGCCGCGGGTGCTGGTGGTTAACGCCGACGAAGGCGAGCCCGGCACCTTCAAGGACCGCCACTGTCTGGAAACAGACCCGCACAGGGTGCTGGAAGCGGCCTTGATTGCCGCATGGGCGATAGAGGCCGACAGCATCTACATTTATCTCAGGGACGAATACCCGCACATCCGCCAGTTGCTGGCCCGTGAATTGATGCGACTGGATTCCATCGGCCTGCTGCATGAAACCGCCATCCATCTGCGCCGTGGGGCCGGTTCCTACGTTTGTGGAGAAGAAACAGCCCTGCTGGAAAGCCTCGAAGGCAAGCGTGGGCTGCCCCGCAATCGCCCCCCCTATCCGGCGCAATCCGGCCTGTTTGGACGCCCGACCCTGATCAACAACGTCGAAACCTTGTACTGGCTGCGCGACATTTTTCGCGACGGCGGCGAGGCTTATCGGAACGCCGGGTGTCAGCACTTTTATTCGGTCTCGGGACGGGTCCGCGAGCCCGGCATCAAGCAGGCGCCGCGGGGCATCAGCGCGCAACAACTCATCGACGAGTACTCAGGCGGCATGGCCGAGGGTCATAGCCTCAAAGGCTTTCTGCCCGGCGGGGCCGCGGGCAGTATCCTGCCCGCCTCGCTGGCCGATGTTCCGCTCGATTTCGGCAGCCTGGAAGAACACGGCGGCTTTATCGGCTCGTCCGCCGTCATTGTCCTGTCCGACCAAGACAACGTCGCCGAGATGGCCCGTGATCTGACCGGGTTTTTCGAAGATGAAAGCTGCGGCCAGTGCACGCCCTGTCGTATCGGGTGCGAGAAGCTGGGACACCTGCTGGAAGAAGCCACAGACAATGAAACGCTGATACAGGAGCTGGCCGTAACCATGGCTGAGGCTTCTATCTGCGGACTGGGACAGAGCGCCGCCAACCCGGCCCTCAGCGTGCTGAAATATTTCAGGGATGATGTGTCATGACCGACCGTATTCCCTTCATACTTAATGGTATCGAGGTCGAGGCCCGGCCCGACGAGACCATCTGGCAGGCCGCCGAACGCGTGGGCGTCCACATCGCGCATATGTGTTCCGGCATCAACAAGCATTACCGAGCCGACGGCAACTGTCGCCTGTGTCTGGTCGAAATCGACGGCGAGAAAAATCTTGCCGCCAGTTGCCTGCGCACACCGAGTGCCGGTATGCGGGTCAGCACCGAGTCTCCGCGCGCCAGTACGTCTCGCAACATGGTCATGGAACTGCTGATCACCGACCAGCCGGACCGCGACGACAGCCCGACACGGTTGGCTGAAATGGCTGAAAAAATGGGCGTCACCGAAAGCCGTTTCCCGGCGCGCGACGGCACTGACGCCCCTGCCCCTGACGACAGCCATCCGGCGATACGGGTCAATCTGGATGCCTGTATCCATTGCACCAATTGTGTGCAGGCATGCAACGAGGTGCAGGTCAATGACGTTATCGGCATGGCCGGACGCGGCGCGGCGACACGCATTGTCTTTGATATGAACGATGCGCTGGCATTGAGCACCTGTGTCGGGTGTGGCGAGTGTGTGCAGTCCTGCCCGACCGGGGCGTTGCTGACCAAGGCCGCCCCCGATGTGGAAATTGACCGCCAAGTGGTCTCGCTTTGTCCTTATTGCGGCGTCGGCTGTCAGATGACCTATTCGGTCGCCAATGAACGCATTATTTCCGTCGATGGTGCCGATGGCCCGGCCAACCTCAGCCGCCTGTGCGTCAAGGGACGCTTCGGTTTCGACTATATCGAGCACCCCCATCGCCTGACCGTGCCGCTGGTTCGCCGCGATGATGCCCCGAAGAACGCCCGGCAGGAATTCGACCCTGGCAATCCGCTGAAACTGTTCCGTGAAGCGACATGGGACGAGGCGTTGGACCGCGCCGCCGCTGGCCTGAAATCAATCCGCGACACCCATGGCGGCAAGGCGCTGGCCGGGCTTGGTTCGGCCAAGGGCTCGAACGAGGAAGCCTATCTGGTGCAAAAGCTGGTGCGCAGCGGCTTCGGCACCAACAACGTCGATCACTGCACCCGTTTGTGTCATGCATCGTCCGTCGCCGCCTTGATGGAAGGCATTGGATCGGGGGCTGTCAGCGCCCCGTTCACCGCCGCATTGGATGCCGATGTGATCATCGTCATCGGTGCGCGTCCTGCCCAGAACCACCCGGTCGCCGCCACTTTCATCAAGAATGCCAAGCGGTCCGGGGCCAAGCTGATTGTCATTGATCCGCGCAGACAGGCGCTGTCGCGACACGCCGACGAGATGCTGCAATTCCGGCCCGGTACCGATACCGCCCTGCTTAATGCCATGATCAACGTCATCATTAGCGAAGACCTCACCGACGACGACTACATCGCCGCCCATACTGAAGGGTTCGATGCCCTGAAGGCCCATGTCGCGGCCTTCCCGCCAGAACGGATGGCCGGTATTTGCGGCATTGATTCCGAGACCATCCGCCGGGTGGCGCGAATGTACGCCAACGCCCCGCGCAGCCTTATTTTCTGGGGCATGGGCATCGCCCAGCACATTCATGGAACCGACAACGCCCGTTGTCTGATCGCGCTGGCGCTGATCACCGGTCAGATCGGTCGCGACGGAACCGGCCTGCATCCGCTGCGTGGCCAGAACAACGTTCAAGGCGCGTCCGACGTCGGGCTAATCCCGATGGTCTATCCCAATTATGCGCCGGTAACGGACGTCGCCACGCACAAGAAATTCGAGGAATTCTGGGGAACACCGCTGGATACCGAAGACGGGCTGACGGTGGTTGAGATGATGGCAGCCGCCCGCGAACGCGATATTCTGGGCATGTATATAATGGGCGAAAACCCGGCCATGTCGGACCCGGACACCCGGAAAACAAGGGATGCACTGGCGGCGCTGGACCATTTGGTGGTGCAGGATATTTTCCTGACGGAAACCGCACACTTCGCCGATGTGGTCCTGCCGGCATCGGCTTTTGCCGAGAAAACAGGGACTTTCACCAATTCCAACCGGCAGGTGCAACTGGCCCGACAAGTGATCGAGCCGCCCGGCGAAGCCCGTCAGGACTGGTGGATTATCGAGCAGCTGGCAGGGCGCATCGGGCTGGATTGGGATTACAACGGAGCGGAAAATATTTACGCCGAAATGCATCAGGTGATGCCATCGATCAAGGGTATTCCATGGTCGCGGTTGGAGCGTGAAGGCTGCGTCACCTACCCCTGTTCCGACGAAACCCAACCCGGCAAGGCGGTGCTGTTTGCAGACGGTTTCCCGACCGCGAACGGACGCGGCAAACTGGTCCCCACCGACATTCTGGAACCCCACGAACTGCCCGACGACGAATACCCGATGATCCTGATCACCGGGCGCATGTTAGAGCATTGGCACACCGGCGCGATCAGCCGCCGAGCCCAGACCCTGAACACACTGGAGCCTGAGCCCGTCGCCAGCCTGAACCCGAAAGAACTTGATAAACAAGGACTTATGCCAGGAGACACCATCCATGTCAGCAGCCGTCGCGGGCAGTTAAGAATCGCGTGCAGGGCCGACAGAGACGTCCCCCAAGGTATGGTTTTCATCCCATTCTGCTTCACCGAGGCCCCGGCAAACATGCTGACCAGCCCCGAGTTGGACCCGTTCGGAAAAATCCCGGAATTCAAGTTTTCGGCGGTCCGCATCGAAAAAAATTAACCCGCCTGAATTTTTGACTGTCGTCAATTACACCGCGAACAAGGACTCCGATAATCAAGGCTGATGATGATCGGGAGGTCTCATTTCCTCATTGCGCACCTCCCGGACACAAGCGGGGCGCATGACAGCCTGCGAGCCCGCGTAAATGATGACCACTGTCGCCGAAAGCGGACGCTTCCTCTCTCCCCCCCAGTCCGTTTTCACTGCAAAATGGCGGCAGTGGTTTTCTTTTGCGCATATTCTCCCTTTTTTATGCATATTTTACCAAAAACTGGTAATTTGTAAAAAAAACAGGTCATAATCGAAAGATTCATCACCTGGGACTCTATCGCCATGAATGCTGCCCATATCTGCCTGAAAAACCGACGCGCCAATGAATGATTTCTCGACCGCATTTTCCACCGCCCTGACTCTTCTGATGAGCGGCGATGAGGATCTGATGGAGATCGTCGGACTGTCACTTCGGGTCAGTCTGTTCGCCGTCGCCATTGCGACAATTATCGGCATGCCGTTGGGCGCGGCAACGGCGTTGTACAAATTCCCCGGACGCAAACCGCTGATCGTGTTGCTGAACGCACTGATGGGATTGCCGCCGGTGGTCGTCGGGCTGATCGTTTATTTGATGTTGTCGCGAATGGGACCGCTGGGCGTACTGGGGTTGCTGTTCACACCGACCGCCATGGTCATAGCGCAGGTGATATTGATCACGCCGATCATCGCCGCGCTGAGCCGTCAGGTCGTCGAGGACATGTGGCATGAATACGGCGAACAGTTGCGATCACTGGGTGCATCGCCGCTTCGCTGCATGGCGACAATTTTATGGGACGGGCGGTATTCACTGTCGACGACGGTGCTGGCCGGGTTCGGACGCGCATCGGCGGAAGTCGGCGCAGTGATGATTGTTGGCGGCAACATCGATCACGTAACGCGCGTGATGACCACCGCCATCGCACTGGAAGTATCGAAAGGCGATCTGGCGCTGGCGCTGGGGCTCGGCATGATTCTGATGAGCCTGTCGTTGCTGATAAACGGGGCGGCATTTGTGTTGAATGAAGCGACCGCGGAGAAATCCCGATGAGCCAGAGCATCCTGCCGCTTGAGCTTGACGGACTGACCTTTGAAGCCGGTGGCAAAAAATTGATCAAGGAAGTCAGCCACCGGTTCGAGGCCAACCGCAAGACCATCGTGCTGGGCCCCAACGGTGCCGGCAAAAGCCTGTTGCTAAGGCTGTGCCACGGCTTGATTGAACCTTCAGCCGGGCAAGTGAAATGGGCGACGGCATCGGGGCGAGAGGCGGCGCACCATCAGGCCATGGTCTTTCAGCGCCCGGTGATGTTGCGCCGGACGGCGGCGGCCAACGTCGAGTATGCCCTGTCGCTACGCGGCCATTCGGGCCGTGATCGCGCGCGGCTGACCGAACGTGCGCTGGAACGCACCGGACTGGCGCATCTGTCAGACACACCGGCCCGGGTGATGTCGTTCGGTGAACAACAACGCCTGGCGCTGGCGCGGGCCTGGGCGCTGGCACCGCAAGTTTTGTTTCTGGACGAACCGACGGCCAGTCTGGACCCGGCGGCGACCCATGCGGTCGAAGAAATCATCGAGGCCATCGACAGTGCGGGCACCCGCATCATCATGACCACCCACAATTTAGGACAGGCACGACGGCTTGCCGATGACATCATTTTTATGCACCGGGGCCGGATCAAGGAAACCGGCAGCACAGAAACGTTCTTCAGCGCCCCGAAAAACGACCTGGCGCGGGCCTTCATCAATGGTGAATTGCTATGGAAAAAACAAAAGGAAATATCTCTATGAAACTGTCTGGATTCAGGGTGCTCGCCGCCGCCATGATTGTATTGGCAACCGGCATCTTCACAGCCCCGCCAGCGAGCGGCGCCGAAGATTACATCACCATGGCGTCGACCACATCGACGCGGGACTCCGGCCTGCTCGATACAATCCTGCCGATGTTCGAGGAGAAAACCGGCATTGCCGTGCGTGTCGTCGCCGTCGGCACCGGTCAGGCAATCCGGCTGGCGAAAAACGGCGACGCCGATGTGCTATTGGTCCATCACCGCCCATCGGAAGACGCCTTTGTCGCCGACGGTTATGGCACAGGACGCCGCGACGTTATGTTTAACGACTTTGTCATCGTCGGCCCGAAGGACGACCCCGCCAGAATTCGGGGCATGGTCGAGGTGACCCGGGCGCTGGCGAAAATAGCCGACGTAAAAGCGACGTTCGTGTCACGCGGCGACGACAGCGGCACCCACAAGAAGGAACGCGGACTTTGGAAATTGGCAGGCATCGATGCGACAGGCGCATCGGGCGGCTGGTACCGGGAAACCGGATCGGGCATGGGCGCGACCCTGAACGCGGCGGCCGCCATGAACGGCTACACTCTGACCGACCGGGGCACATGGCTGGCGTTTAACAACAAGGCAGATTTGAAAATCCTGGTTGAAGGCGATGAGCGCATCCTGAATCCATACGGCGTGATCCTGGTCAGCCAAAAACGCCACGCGCATATCAAGGCGGCAGCTGGACAAACCTTCATCGACTGGCTGACATCAACGGACGGCCAGCAGGCGATTGCGAATTTTCGGGTGAATGGGGAAAAGCTGTTCGTGCCAAACGCAAAGTGAGTTTTTCAGGCGCGCCTTCGGCGGCGCGATCACTGCATCATAAGCTGCCAGCAAGCGCCCCAATCCACTTTTATTTATGAGGATAAAGAAATTGGTTTTCCTGTGACAATTATCACAGCACAGGAGAATACATTTCTTTATGACTGAAAAAGTATTGGATGTTTTTGATCAATGGGGGGGGCAAGACGCCTGTTTGCCAGTTATGAGCATAACCAAACAAGAATCTGCAGATAGTAAAAGTCTAAAACAATCGATATCAAGGAATCTCTTGGCAGATCACTCGTCTCGAAGGGATCTTATAATTGTTATTTGCGCCACGGCTTGCATGACTTTTATTGGTGGATATCTTGATCTTTTTGAACAGTGGCATTTTTTTGTTCGTCAGCATGAAAACTTGGAGTTAGATGAGGTAACTATTGGGATATTTTCATTAGCATTATTATTGATTTGGTTTTCATGGCGGCGACAAGGGTACGCTAATTTACTCAAATCAATCGCGTTGATGCACAAGAAAGAAGCAATCGAAGCGAACCAAGCCAAGTCAAATTTTTTGACCAACATGAGCCACGAACTGCGAACACCCCTAAATACCATCATCGGCTATAGCGAAGCACTGCTTTCTGGCATCTTTGGAAAGCTAGGCAATGAAAAGCATGAGGAATGCCTGCGCGACGTACATAACTCGGGGAATCATCTTCTTGACCTGATCAACGACATTCTAGACCTCTCGAAAATTGAGGCCAAGAAGGAGGTGCTGGAGGAACGATTGATCGAGGTGCCCGTGATGATGGACAACAGTTTAAAGCGCGTCAGGATATTAGCTGAAAAGAAGAACATCACCCTTTGCTTTGATGCGCCAGAATCCCCACCAAAGCTGCTGGGTGACGAGAGGCGGGTCGTTCAGGTGTTCATCAATCTACTCAGCAATGCCATCAAATTCACGCCGGAAAATGGCCAAGTCACCTTTGTCGCCGAGAACGACGAAGAAAGCAGCTATATTTTCAGGGTCTCCGATACAGGTACAGGTATTCCCAAGGGGGAAATACCCAATGTCGTCAAGCCGTTCGAACAAACCGGCGACAAATCGTCTGAGACAAGGGCGGGAACGGGCCTCGGACTCGCCATCAGTAATTCCCTGGTGCTACTTCACGGCGGTGAGCTTGCAATCGCCAGCGAGCTTGGTAAGGGCACAACGGTGACAGTGCATTTCCCGCCGGAACGCTCAATTTGTCCTTCTTGAGAAGGATCACATTGATCACTAACCTAAAAATTAATGTCCGCTTCGGGTCAGAAGCAGTCTAAATCACGGGTTTGAAATTATGTCCGCTTTTAGCCATGAGGCGACATTCCCTAAAATTGCAAAGTAATATAGTTTGGGTGAAGCATCTCCCGATATGCCGTAGTAATTGGATTGTTGTATACGAGATCGGAAAAAAAGAATGATTATAAAAACCCGTTTCGTTGCAATTTTCGCAACTCTCTTCGTTTTGCTCAGCGCCATTATCATTACAATGGTTCAGATGGCCTCTAGCCTTGATAAGCTGGCCAAAAGTGAACTCCATCGCTTCGAGATACTCACGCTGGCCGATCAACTCCGGCAAAGTTCCGACGACCTAACGAGAATGGTGCGAACCTATGCTATTACCGGCGACCAAAAGTATGAAAAATTCTTTTATAGAATCCTGGCAATCCGTGACGGGAGTGTTCCACGACCGAAAGAATACAACAATCTTTACTGGGAATTAGTCACCGAAACCGAGAAACAACAGGCACCCCCTGGCCCTCCTGTGGCGCTCCTGGATCTTTTGAAACGGTCGGGGCTGTCGAGTCAGGAGCTGGAAAAATTAGAAGAGGCGAAGAATAATTCCGATGATCTGGCCAATCTGGAGGAGATTGCCTTTGCCGCCATGAAGGGGTTGTTCGATGACGGGTCCGGAAACCTGACCGTTAAACGCGAACCCGACCCTGCCTTCGCAAGTCGCATTCTCCATGACGATGAATACCACAAGGCCAAACACGGTATTATGACCCCCATCAGAGAGTTTATGGTCCTTCTCGATCAACGGACGCGAAGAGAAGTTGATACAGCTGCGGCGGATGAGAACGTCTACCTGAACGTATTAGTCATACTTATCGTGGTGACGGTCCTGTTTTCCGTCTTCGCCTATTTCCATCTCAAACGACGGATCATCAACCCAATCCTTTCACTGGCCGAGACAGTGCATCGCATCGAGGAAGGAGAACTGGAAGCCCGTGCATCGATAGCATCCTCCGATGAAATAGGGGGCTTGAACACCGCCTTCAACAGCATGATCGGGCAAATCCAGAAGAACATTACAAAACGCATACAAGATGAACAACAACTTCAAGAACTCAAGGACTACCACTCGAACCTTTTCGAGGTTTACTGATTACACCCAATATCACTTTACGCGTGAAGACGCGTTGATGGAGGCTTGTGAGTATCCGGGTTTAGAGAACCACCGTGAACTTCACAGGCGTCTCACTTCAGATCTAATTGATCTGGACGATACGTGGAAGAAGGAACGTAGTCAGGAAACCTTTGTCGAGTTCCGCAAATTCTTGAAGGATTGGTTGTTCGACCACATTCTTAATCAGGACGTCGAGATAACGCCTTATACCAAAGGTAAAGACAGAGAAATTATTGACGCGCTTCAAAATCTTTAACGAATAATATTTTTATAAATTTGAGTTGAACATGAGATTGTTCAACGATTTTGTGCGGTCCGACGTATACGAAATTTTTAATTAATCGACGGGGGCGATGTGGCTGTCGAGAAAGCCCGGCGTCAGGATTTTGGCACATTGAAATGTCATTGGGTGGGGGCCCCCGACGGCTGCAGAATCGACAGGCCTGGATAGATTCAACGTATTATTTTTGCTACGATTGGCCAGCCCCAAGAAGAAGGAGAAAGAGCCCATGACACGCCCCCCTTTGCCACCGTTTTCCGAAGAAACAGCCATTATAAAAATACGTGCTGCCGAGGACGGTTGGAACAACCAGGATCCTGCCAAGGTCGCGCTTGCTTATTCAGAGGATAGTGTCTGGCGCAATCGCGCTGAGTTTGTGACCGGGCGTGCAGAAATTGAGGCCTTTCTGACCCGTAAATGGGAGCGCGAGCTCGATTACCGGTTGATCAAGGAGCTGTGGGCTTTCACCGATAACAAGATCGCCGTGCGCTTTGCTTACGAATATCACGACGATAGCGGAAACTGGTTCCGTGCATATGGGAATGAAAACTGGGAATTTGATGAGGAAGGTCTTATGAAGCGCCGCTACGCAAGCATAAATGACCTGCCCATCGCCGAAACTGACCGGAAATATCACTGGCCACAAGGCCGCCGTCCTGATGATCACCCGGGACTATCGGAACTCGGCTTGTAGAGCCTTAAGCCCAATCAGTCATTTGGTTTAATCCCACTGCCGGCTTGCCCCCGTGACACCGGACAGGGCTGTCGGCGCACATCATTTGCATGCAAAGACCCGCTACGCCTGGACATAACAAAGCGCGCTGCCAAGAACAGCACGCTTTGTCACACACTAGGTCGTAAATATCCTGATCTCTTGTCAGCCGATACCCCATGCTGGATTTCGCCAGCAATAAAGAGATCGAGCCAACTTGAGATTAGGTGTTATTGATTCCTTTGCGATGTTGTTCGCGCAAGCTTTGGCTCATATTCCCACAGAGTGCGGCAACAAAACGCAATGCTTCAAGTGTTCCCGGTTCAGTGGCAACACGCGTCAAGCACAACACTCCGCCTTTTGTCGGCGGCGTAGAGGCGATTTCCTGACTCGCTACGTGCAGCGATTCAGACAACGCAACCAACCAGTTTTGAGTGTCGGGGTGATCAAGCACTTGCAGCAACTGCATCAGGCCTTCGTTTCGCGTTATCCGATCAAGCAAGGAAACACCTTCGCTGAGAGCACCCGAAAGACGGGTCACGATCTCGTCAGACATGGCGTCCCGGGCAGCCGTGATCAGTTGAGCGACTTCGATGAGTTGTTGCAGATCGACGTCGCTAAATTCAACGTCTGGAGTTTCATTTTCTGTTGTCATCTTATTTGTTCCTCATAACAGCCCACGAACGCTGGTCCAATACATTTGGTTATAAGCCATCTTAAACCAGTGCATCGGCTTTGACGGATTCGTCAAGTCAGGCGGATTTTTATAGTCAAACATTGCATACGTTGCGCTGTCGTGACCTGTTTCAATGAAGCAGTACACCTTGCCGTCATAATCACGGACAGGCGTACCCATCTTGATAACCGAGGCAATGTTTTCTGCGATGACTTCAGCTTCGAAATGGGCGGCAGAACCTGTCTTGGACACCGGCAGGTTTGTGGTGTCGCCAACCACGTAAACGTCATCACGCCCATCCATCAACAGGCTGTGGCGGTCGGTCGGGATCCATCCGTCTTCACCCAGATTGTTGGCCTCGATTTCTTCCATGCCACAATGGGGCGGAATCGCAATCAGAAGATCGTAGGCTGTTTCAGTACCTTCGAGGCTTTTGACCACATTGTTTTCGGCATCCACCTCTTCGACATTGAACAGGGTTTCGTATTCAATCCCCATCCGGTCAAATTCCGGTTTTGCCCAGGTCGCAACATTTTCGATCGTATGGATGCGCCCGATTGGATAGTGATATTTGATGTGCACTTTGTCGCGAATGCCACGCTTCTTGAAATAGTCGTTCAGCGAGAACACCAACTCGACCGGAGCGATCGGACATTTGTGTGGTACGCCAACGACAATGGCAATTGTGCCGCCTTCAAATTCACGCAGCTTTTTGAACAGCTTGATCGCAGATTCTTCGGTGTAGAAGGTATCTGCGCCTTCGGTCATGCCCGGAATTTGGGCCGGCGCGATGCGAGAACCGGTAGCAATAACGAGAACATCATAGTTATGACGTTTCCCACTTTTGGTAACGACATACTTTTCTTCAATCTTGTACTCCTCCACGGGGTCAACGTGAAAGATAATGGACGATTCCAGCAAGCTGGCTTGATCTCGGTAAAGCTCATCCGGAGTCATTTGGCCAAATGCCAGATACAACAGACCGGGCTGATACATATGCTGATCGGAAGCCGAAAGCATCGTGATCCGCGCCTTACGGGTCCGAATTTCTTTAGACAGCCGACGGGCAAGATTGTTTGCCACAATGGTGCCGCCGGTACCACCTCCGACAATTAAAATTCTCATGATATTCCCCTATCATTAATTACAGCAAAATGCAGATGTTTCCCTGGCCGGGCTGTACAGACAAAGCCTGGCAAGAAATGGCCTATTTCATTTTGCGAATTTTCAAATGCCAAACGCCGTCAGCCTCTTCACTGCTGACCATCTCGTGACCGATTTTATCAACCCATTCCGGCACATCGTTCACAGTCCCTTCATCGGTCGAAAGAAGTTCAAGGACATCACCGACTTCAGCCTTTTTCATGTGCGTAATCAGCTCCATAAGAGGGCCGGGGCAGTAGGTGTCTCGTGCATCAACTAGTTTTTCACTCATTTTGAACTACTCCAGTTCACTAAAATTTCATCGTTAACAATCACATTGCTTAGAATGTGAAGACTTGGCTGCCCTCGGCATCAGAAAGAAATTTGGTCAGTCCTGTCACCGGACCGACTTCGTCCATAAGGTCATCTTTGGACAGCTTCAACACATCCATTACCATAGGACAGGGCAAAATCTTGGCATCACCGAGTTCTACTGCCTGTTGAAACAGTTCCTTGTAATCAGGAACACCCGGCTCGGCATCCATAACGCGACCCATTTCGCCCTCTGATGGGGCGACTTCTGTACTGTCTTTGACGAAATACGGCAGGGCGTTCATGGACAGGAAGACGGTAACGTCTGCACCCGTAGCAGCGCCTACCGAAGCAACCATCGCACCCATCTGCAATTTCTCGCGGGTTCCGGTGATGCATATAACGCTAATTCTGTTTGACATATTTCTACACCTTAATCTGACAAGCACACAAAATCGCAAGCGCTTGTGTTTATTGTTTTCATGTCCTTTTGGGCGTCCAACGCCCGCACACTTTTCTCTCGGCTGTTATTTTTTTGTCCATGCGTATTTTTTGATCAGGATCACGCAGATGCTGTCGAGCACATAGCCCACGGCACCAATCATCATGATCATCGCCATCAATGTGTCGTAACTCATGGATTCTCGAGCGTCCTGAATGGCGAAACCAAAACCGGATGTAACGCCAAGGAATTCCGCCGGGATCAACACGATCCATGCCACACCCAGTGACAAACGAACACCCGTAAGCATATCGAACGCAATGGCAGGCAGGATGATCTTCGTTAACATATCCAACTTGCTGGCGCCCAGGTTTCGCGCCACCTTGAACCAGTTCGGGTCAACTTTTTCCAAACCCGCTGACGTCGAGAATACAACCGGCCAAACCGAAGCAATAGAAATCAGGAAGATAATCGCGTGATCCCATTCCAGGAACACGATAACAGCGATTGGTTCCCACGAAAGCGGGCTGACCATCCGCAAAAACTGGAACGGCACGTTGGTTAATTTCTTGAAGGTTGCCACGCGGCCCATGGTAATGCCGATTGGCACACCAAGAAGAATGGCAATGCCCATACCCATACCCAGGCGATAGCCGCTGGTGGTCAGCGCATCAGGAATTGTGCCATCGCCCCACAGTTCGGGCAGGATGGTAAACGCAACACCAATCCCAAAATCCTCAAAGTGCGAGTTTTCCGGACTCAGCGTTACGATGAATATGGTTAGCCACCATAAAAAGAACAGAAGTGCTATGCCTGCAAAGAAATTCCCGATACCGCGCAACGACGACGCAAAAAATCTGCTTAGTCGCGCGTTTCTACTATCTGGATTTGCATCGACTGCAACAGACGCAGTGGTATTCATTTATCAGTTAACTCCGTCCTGCACTCAAAAAAGATTAAGATGTGTACTTTTTACCTTGGGTCTTCACAGTATTCTTCTGCTCGCAGCTTACTTAAGTTGCCACCTTGAGTTTGTCTTATGCGTCTGAATGGCGATGTGCGTTTATGACAAACGCCTAGCCTTCATCGCTTCCCTTGTGCCAACTGTAACGCTTGATCAGCATCACCAACGTTGTGTCGAGGGTGTAGCCAATAATTCCGATTGTCACGACCATCGCCGTCAGATGATTGTACGACAGCGTTTCGCGCGCATCTTCGATGGCGTAACCAAGTCCAGAGGTCACACCCAGATATTCGGCCGGCACCAAAACAATCCATGCCACACCAAGCGCAAGTCGAATGCCGGAAAGAACGTCAAACGTAATGGCCGGAATGATAATTCGTGTCACCATATGCATAGATGTGGCGCCAAGATTTCGTGCCACTTTAAACCACGCAGGATCAACCTTGGACAAACCTGCAGCAGTGGAGAAAATTACCGGCCAAACTGACGCCATGGCGATCAGGAAAATGATCGAACTGTCCCATGCGGTGAAAACGAACACCGCAAGCGGCGTCCACGCCAAAGGACTTACCATACGCAAAAGTTGAAACGGCGAATTGCTCAGTTCTCTAAACCGTTTGCTGCGCCCGACCATAATGCCGACGGGAACGCCAATCGCAATGGCAATCCCCAATCCACCGCCAAGTCGAATTGAGCTTGCAACAACAGCCGTTTGAATTTTTCCCTCGTGAATTAGAAGGGGAAATGCTTCAAGAGTCGGGATCAGGCCAAACGTAGCGAAGCTTGCCGTGGCAGGGTTTTGAGCAATGTAATTCCCAAAAATCCACCAAAGAAACATCAATATTGAAAGGCCGGAAAGCGCCCAGGCGATTTGCTGAACGGTTGGGCTTCTAAGAAGCCCAACCATCCAGCTATCACTCGTATTGTCAGTAGGTATGCTCACGTTTTAATGACTTCCGTTCTTTCAAACGGGTTACCCGATTGCGGGACACTGGCGTCATTTTTCCAGTCCGGATATTTATCAAGAGACTTCTTGATGTAATCGTACTGAACCAGATCCTTAGCCACATGATCCCCAGTAATCTTATTGAGGAAGTTGGCATCACCGGTAACCACCGTATTCTTCAATTCGTCAATCATACGTACTGTGGCTGACGGATACGGCCATGCCTGGAAGTTGATCCGATCCTGCTTCCAATCCAGATTCTGGATAGCAGCCGGATTGTTGTAGTAAGCCGGATCATAGAAGAGCATTGCCCGTTCGACCACTTTGGCCGGCATCGGCAGGTACTTCTTACCGTTCTTCGACAGCATGTGAGCCATCTCTTTACGGTTTTCACCCAAGTGAAGCTGAGCGCGCACGATGGCGTTATGAACGCCTTGTGCCCAAGCAGCGCGGTCCGGATCCATGGCATCGTCTTCGTGCATAACAACAACACAGCACGGAGCACCCTTCCAGATGTCGCCGTTAAAGCGAAGGATTTGACCCTTGGCTTTCAGCTCACCCATTGCACAGAAAGGTTCGGCAACGCAGTAGCCGTCAATCTGTTTGGATGCCAATGCAGGCGGCATGTCTGGCGGATTAAGAACCAGGAAGTTACATTCGTTCGGGCCGACCTCAGCATTCTGCGGGCGGATAACCGGTGTAATTCCGTGTGCTTTCAGCAGCATCTGCGAAACGATGTTGTGCATCGAATACCAGAAAGGCATGGCGAACTGTTTGCCACCCAAATCCTTCGGAGATTTGATGCCACTATCCTTATGGACCACGATTGCTGAACCGTTGGTGTGATCCCAGGCCGTAATCTTGACCGGATAGTTGTTGTTGTAACGCATCCAAACGGGGATTGGTGCCAACATGTGAGTCAGGTTAAAGCGGTGAGACGCAAATGCTTCAACCAGCGGCGCCCAACCACGGATCAAGGTCGGCTTTTCAGATTCGATGCCTTCGTCCTTGAAGTAGCCTAATTCGTGAGCAACCAACAGGGCCGCAGCATCGGTGATGGGGATGTAGCCCATTTTGATCACGGGATCAAAAGGTGCCTTCTTGCCAGCGGCAAATGCTTCGGAAATACCGGACATTCCGCCAAGACCAGCCATCATTGCCGCGCCTGTTTGCAGCACATTACGACGAGAAATACCTGTGCCCAGAACATTTTGGAAACGAGGATCAAAATCGGCGGTGGGAGTCAGATCCTGAATCCCGTCACCATGTTTTTTGTAGTCCTGTTCTAAGCCAATAATAGTATCGGAGTGATACTTGCTTTTCTTACTAGTCATTTTCAGCTCCTTAAAAGTTTCATACACACTATTAACGAAACGCACACACGAACATACTCAGAAACGAAACAACTCAACTCAACTTCATAGTCAGCTACAAACGCGGATTATTATTAGATTTATACGTTTGCAGCCTCTTGGAATGCACCCATTAAGAGACCTCGAAATTTCTGAACTTCCGGGTCATGACGGTCTCTGGGATCGGGCAGGGCAACATCAAGTTCATGGACAATGTTGCCGGGTGACCCCGCCATAATCACAGCACGATCCGCCATGATCACGGCCTCATCAATATCGTGTGTCACGATAACGATATTGAAACCAAGACGCCTTGCAATTGAACGTACATCGTGTTGCAAGGACGCCCGCGTAAAGGCATCTAGTGCAGAAAACGGCTCATCCAGAAGAAGAAGCTCTGGTTCCATAACCAGAGAGCGGGCAAGTGCAACACGTTGTTGCTGACCACCTGACAAATCCTGGACGTTGTTGTCTACGAATTCTTGAAGTTCGACAAGATTGATCACTTCAGTAACGCGTTCCACGATCTCTTTTTTCGACCAATGGCCAAATGTAAGACCAACGCCTACATTTTCAGCGACGGTCATCCAAGGGAAAAGATGCGGTGCCTGGAACATCATCACCCAACGCGGTGAGGGCTTTTCAATCTGATGACCATCGAGAAGCACCTTGCCTTCCGTCGGTTGCAACACGCCAGCAAGAATATGAAGAAGCGTCGACTTGCCACAGCCGGAACGTCCGATGATCACAAGCGCCTCACCCGGAGGTGACTCCAGTGTGATGCTATTAAAAGTAACTGGACTCTTAGGAGTATAACGGTGCGTTAATTCCTGAATCTCAATTTTTGTACCGCGAATAGACAACGTCTATATCCTCTCTGTTATTTTGGCCGGTTTCTCACGTCTTTATCAGAAATGCACCTAAATGTGAGCTATCTAGCCATCTTGTTTTTTTTGCATCACTGTAGGAATTGCATGCACAATCCATAATTTAATATCTTGTGCACGCAACAACCTGTTATTCACCCTTTGGTATGTCAGCTAGCCACTGTTCAATCGTTTTTCAACAGCCGCCATGTGTTTCTCCAACTCAGCCTCGTCCAACAAACCTCTGTTGATCATGGAATGAGCCAGCGATAGCAATTGACGTTCTGGGAAAGGAACATCTTTGTAACGCCCATCAGACAACGCGTCTTCTTCCCAGCGACGATCCAGAGACGGCAGTAACGTCGTATCCTGATCGACTTCGTCGTAATCCTTAACGCAGGAGTCTCCTGCCAAAAGATCACATGTTGTTTCCAAAGTGATTTTCCATGGTGGGTCCGGGTTCGTCACCCCGTACTCATCTGCTAAATCCTCCCACACACGCCCCTTTTCCTTGATAGCGTCAAGCAACGGGATTGGCTTGGAATCGATTTTGCGATCACCATAAAATTCAGTTTCGTCATCAACAGCATCACTCATGACACACCTACGTTTCCTGAGTTAATGAGGAACCGGGTTAGCTGCCTTCATAACAGGCAACTTAACGTTGGATGTAACACCCGGCTTCGGAACCGCAACACCAATCAGGCAGTCGCGTGTAACGATTTCGGTCAGCTGATCTTCGGTCCAGCCATCCGTTCCTTCGGGCCTGTTCGGCATCACGATGTAACGGGTTTTCTGGTTGGAGTCAGCAACGCGCACTTCCACGTCTTCTGGCACCTGCAGACCGAATTCGGACAATACCTGCCGCGGCCAGCGCACCAAACGACGACGATAGTTCGGCGTCCGGTACCATTCCGGAGACTGCCCCAAAATCGGACGCGGGTAACACGAACACAGCGTGCACACGACGACGTGCTTCAGGGTTGGCGTATCGGCAAGAACGCGCAGATTGCAATAATCGCTCGGCGTACCAAATTGAGTCGGAGGACTGGTCACCCAGTCGATATCGACTTCACGGCTGGCCGTTACACCGTCTTCGATGCACAGCTTTTTGTATTCAGGGTCCAACCATGCCTTGGCAACCAAACGCGCAGCAGGGGTTGGTCCAAGAGTGTGTATGTACTCTGTCCAGGTACGATGGTCATCCATCGTGAACAGGCCTTTTTCAATAGCAAGCTCGCGCACAGCAACCTCAAGGATTTCGAAGTCACTGACTTCGTCAACCACTGGCGCTGGCTTATGATCGTGATCATGATCTGACATATGTATTCCTCCCTAATTATATAAAGTGGATATTTGCCGCGTTAGACGGCTTCAAGCCACCGTTCGGAAAATTCAGTTTCCAGCGTATCGTTCGGATACCCCACACTGTACGCCGGCCAAATGTCATGCTGGCTGAACACCACGCTGTAGAACCATTCGGACACTTCTGTGTTGTCCCATGCTTCGTTTTCAGCTGGCGGGCTTTCATACACCAATTCGACAACGGTACCTTCAAGGCCCCGCGCATAAGTCATGGTGCGCGTGTAGAAAATATCGGGCAGGTCTCTGACGCGAACGCGGTCACCGACCTTGAACTTTGCATCACCGGCTTTCCCGGAGAAGCACTGGGGATCACCAACACCCGTCGCCATCTTGGCGTGATGGGTTCTGTCATATACTGGCTTAGACATGGCGGTTCTTTACCTCCTCAATCTTGTCACTCAGTTCGGAAAGGGTGACGTACTGCTTGTCGACCATAATCAACGCCGCGGTCATCAACCAACGTCCATAATAAGGAAGCCCCAGGTACTGAGTCTGACCAACGTCAACGTTTTGCCTGCGGCGGCGCTCTTCAGCACTCCACACTCCACGCCAGGCAAGACATTCGCACGTTGCAAACGTATTCAGTTCCCAGATCTCTTCTTCTTTTTCATGATACTCGATAGGCACATCGTATTCGCCGCCGACATCATGTGCCGAGCGTGTGTATGCTCTGTAAAGAGTATGGTCTATTTCGGTCGGCGCAGGCGCCTGTGTCGGCTTGTGCAATGCCGGCTGTAATTGTCCGACAGCATCAAGATGCCGAAGTATCTCTTCTCTTGTAGATGAAGACATTCTTTCCCCTCCTCCGCGAATTAAAACAGTACTGGTTTAGCCTCAATTTTTGACTTAATTCATACCGCTTGTCGTTGTATTTCGATCGTTAATAACGCTCTTTAATATATGAACTTTTTCAACGTATCGCACTACTCATGACAACCAATTACTTGAGTATGCGGTATCTGAAATTTTAATACCAAGACTAAATATCGATAAGACCTATAGATATTGCCTATAGGAAAGCCCAGCAATCTTATGACACCTAAAATGACTTTATTATCCTTCCTGTTCTCAGCATAACTATATGATAATCAACATTTTTTTATTTTAGTAAATAAACAAACACCTGTATCGAAATAGGTCAAATCAGGCGAAATCCCTTATTCTACCTGCCTAACGATGTATGAATAGTAGTTGCAAGCGGCGAAAAATTCACCGTCTTCCATGGCCTTGCGCTGTTCGTCTTGCCAGATATCCACGGCTTGGGGTGCAAACAGTTGTGCGTCGCGAACATAGGGCACATATGTGTCTGCGAACGTCTTGAAATAACTGCCCTTGCCAATCTCGACGACGGCGTCGCCCCAGGCGTCTATCATCTCTAAACCGAAGTCACCAAACAGGCGCGGCAGGTCGCGCATGATCAATGGATTGTTGAACGTGCAACTGGCCAATGCCGCATCCATTTTTCGGCCAAAACTGTGATCGGGATAACCATAGGTCAGCGATGTGTAATCACCATCGAAGATCACCGCCACGCCACCCTTTTTCAGAACCCGTGAAATCTCGCTCAACACCTTCAAAGGTTCAGTCACATGACTGATAAGGGTGTGTGCAATGACCACATCGAACGTTTCATCGGGAAATTCAATATTGTGAACGTCGCCCACTTGAAACGTCGCCCGGTCGCTTAATCTTTCAACTTCAATAAGGTCAGTGGCTGCATCGATGAACGATGCGCATTGATCAATGCCATATGCCTTGCCGGTAATCTTGAATTTGCGCACCAGCGAACGCAGCACCACACCGGTTCCACAGCCAATTTCCAAAACATCCGTGGCTGGCTTCAGATCAAGGGCATTGAGATATTTATCAAGTAGTTTTGAGAAGATGGGGTCTCGGGCCCGGCTTTCCAGGCGCGCGATCAGCTTCTCATGTGCTTCGGCATCAAGGTCATTCACAAAACGGTGAGGATCCTGCATTCAGCCCTCCTAATCGCGCCACCTAACCAAAGCACCCCCGAGGGCACCGTTTTAAGTGTCACGAATCAACACCCCTAAAAAATACAATCCTGGTCAACGAACGGCCCGGCCAAACAATTTCCGAGCCGATCGTGGATCAATGATCAGCAAACAGTTACCAGGACTTGTAGCCCAAAAACTTGCCGCTAATGGTAACCAGAACGCGGTCACCGGCCGGGTCTTCTTCTTTGTCGATGCTCATTTTGAAATCGATGGCGCTCATGATGCCATCACCGAATTTTTCAGAAATGATTTCGCGAATGGTATCGCCATAAACGCCGACCATTTCATACCACCGGTACACGACAGGGTCGGTCGGGATCGCCTGATCCCAGACTTTTTTGGGAAACTGCTGTAACGCAGCCGAAATATCGGCGCCAAGTCCCAAAACGTCAGCGACAGCATCAGCCTGTTCTTTTTCCAGGTGATTCATGCCAAGGCACGCTGAACAAATGAACTCGTCAGACATGCCGGCAGCTTTGGCAACATCCGCCCACAGAAGCCCTTTTTCCAGGCGTGCTTCCATTATTACGTCTTTCATTTCATCTTTGGTCATCATTTTGCTCTGGTCCTAAATCCTGCAAATTTCAAAGTTAACAAGCCCATCGAACGATGTTCATCGGCCACGCACACACTTTAAATTGTTCATAAACACATCAAGATGGTGCAATTGATGTGTACGATGTGTGGTACTATGTACGATGTACGGGAACTTCGCTAAGACTTATAAACTATAATATCTATTGGGTTTTCCTATGGCTCTTAATGCGACCATACCACGGTCTATTCAGTACTTTCTTGCCGTTGCCAAACACAAAAGCTTCACACGTGCGGCCGAGGCCCTGTTTGTGTCTCAACCGACGCTGTCTCAGCAAATCAAGCAGCTGGAAGATTCACTGAACGTGCAGTTGCTGAACCGCAACGGGCGCAACATACAGCTAACATCAGAAGGCGAAGTTTATTTGCAACACGCGCGCCGTGCTGTGGGAGAGCTGGAAACCGCAACGCGCGCCATTCACGAACTGCAAGACTTGAGCCGCGGGTCCTTGCGTATCGCTATGACTCCAATTACCGACTATCTGGCCATTCCGATTTTATATGAATTTTCGAAACGCTATCCCGGCATAACCATATCCACTTTCGAAATGCCGCAGAACGAAATGCGCGATGCGCTGGCTGAAAACCACGTCGACATCGGCATCGCGTTTACAAGCACGCTGACCAACGACATATGTTCGAACATGGAACATTGCCAAACCCTGTCGATCGAAAAGCTGAACCTGGTTTTTGGTGAGAGCCACAAACTGGCTACTGAAAAAGGGCCCTTGAGCAAACACGGCTTGCTACAGCAACCGCTTGTTTTACTGAATAAAAGTTATGCTCTGAGAAGCCACATTGACCAGTACTTTGAAGAACAGAACATCAACCCTTACATCCACATGGAAACGTCGTCTCTGAATGTGATCATCGAGGTTGTACGCCAAAACGACATCTCGACAATTCTGCCGACCACCATCGTCGCCCGACAACACGGACTTAAAACCATGTCCCTGTTACCGGAACTGCCCCGTCATACTGTCAGCTTGATTTGCAGCAAAGATCTGAACGGTTCACCCGCATCGCAACAATTTCGAACCATGGCGTCCGAACTCGTATCTCAGCAAGAAGGCAAATAAGGCGACATTTATACCGGGTGGTAATTCAAATGGGTGTAGCCGCTGTAGGTCATGAAAAGCCCAATAACCGCGACGATGACCACCGATACGTAAGGCGCCTTCTGGAATGCATATTCCAGCTTTGTCGTGTGTTCCGAAGCGACCCGCATGCCAATAGATACAACAACACCGACCGAGACAAACACCAGCGCCAGGCCAATGCTGAAGGCGGCAACCAGCCCAACACCAAGAGAAACCTTGCCTTGGTGCAAACACAAAATGAAGACCGTGATCGCCGCTGAACAGGGGATCAGCCCTCCACTGAATCCAAACATGATGGTCTGCCATGTCGTGGTTTTGCCGGATGCAAATTTCTTTTGCACCGCAATGGCATGGGCTTGTGCATGGGAATCATCCTGTGCTACGGGATGATGTTTGTGGTCATGTTCGTGGGCTTGAGGATGGTGTTTGTGGACCGTAACTGCGTTGATTTCCAACATCCGCCTCAACATCCAAAACGAGATGACGATGATCAGCACCCCTGATCCCATGAGGAAATACGCCTCTGTCGTTTCGCCGATAAGATCGGCGCCAAACTGCAACGCGATCATGGCCAATACCCAGACAATCAAACTATGGGAAACCGCGGCCGATACGCCCAGCAGTACTGCCTGGGAAACCGTTCCGTGCACGGCAATGATAAAAGCCGCCATCATGGTTTTGGAATGCCCGGGCTCGAGCCCGTGAAGCGCCCCCAGGATCAACGCCATACCCACCAACACTAGCGGGTTTGCACTGCCTTCCTGAACGGCTGCAATCAAATCCATTTTTAGCCAAGCCCTCTCCTGGGTAGAGGCGTCACATCATCGCCGAAAGTGAGTTCCTGGCTGTGGGTGCAGCGGGGATGCGGACGTTCCAAATGACCGTCCACCATGCGCACAGTGCGCGTCGCAATGCGGCGGCGAAAGTGGGGGTCGTGGGAAATCACGATCATCGCCTGGGGCAACGTCAACAGGGTTTCGACCAGCAGTTCGGTGGTCGGTTCATCGACCGCATTGGTCGGCTCGTCGAGCAACAACACCTTGGGTTCCATTGCCAAAACAGTCGCCAACGCCACCATGCGTTTTTCACCGCCAGACAGTTTGTGGGTAATGCGATCACGCAAGGGATACAGGCTCAACTGTGTCAACACCGCATCGACAATGGCCATGGCTTCATCACGACTTTTCCCCATATTCAAGGGGCCAAAGGCAATGTCTTCGGCAACGGTCGGACAAAACAACTGGTCGTCCGGATCCTGAAACACCAGCCCCGCAAGGCGTCTGACATCATGAAAATGATTTTCTTCGCTGCGTTCTTTACCGAAAGCCATAACGGTACCGCGTTGCGGCTTGAGCAATCCCACAAGAATATGCAGCAGCGTGCTTTTGCCGGCACCGTTGTGGCCCGTGATGCACAACCGTTCGCCCTCATCCAGCTGAAGGGCGATGCCTTTCAGGATGTCCGAGCGTTCCGGATATGCAAAATGGATGTCCGATAAATTAATAAGTTCCGACACTGATGATCTCCCATACCGCAAGTAAGGCAACCGAAACGGCGAGCCCTATCGAAAAAATAAAATCTTGCCGGTGAAAATGATAATCGCTGGGCAGGGAAATTTTTCCAGCAAACCCCCTGCACTTCATGGCCTGTAGAATACGTTCGGACCGCTCCATCGCGCGCACCAGCATCATGCCGACCAGATAGCCATAAGATACATAGGTGTGACGCGAGTTGGTGGGTCGGAAACCTCTTGCTTTCATCGCGGTGCGCAACCGATCAAACTCAACGCGCAGTACTTCGATATAGCGCACAGTGAACAACAACAGATGGACCAGATTTTCCGGCATACGCAACCGATGAAGCGCATGACCGAAGGTGACGGAATCCATGGATCCCGCCAAGGCCATCATGGCCAAAACCACGGCGTTGGCCTTCAGCCCGATTTGCGTGGCCTGGACGACGCCTTGCTTTGATGCCGGATAGTCAAACACCGTCAGTATCGGCTCGCCCGGTACGGTGAACGGTAACGTTAACAACATAAAGATGATGAACCCATCCATGGAGGCCATACGGCACAATGTTTTCTTTGGTTCCATCCGCGCCATAATCATCAGTCCCAGCGCACACCCCAAGGCCGCAAGCAGCACCCACAAATTATTCAACGAGACCACCACAACCGCGAACACAACCGCGCTGACAATCCGAACATGCGGGTCCAGCGTGCGCACAAAACCAACGCCATAAGACGACAACGTCGCCTGTGAATGATTTTCGGCGGGTACGGGTTTGTGTCCCATGCTTATTCCTTGGCCCTTTTGCGAACGGCGGCGATATAGAACCCGATGCCAAACAACCCCAGAATATAACCAATGCCACCCAGTATTGTTTGCAGGTCGTTTTTTTCCTTGTACGCAGCCAGTTCCCGGCGCAAGGGCCTGATCTCTGCCCTGATCATGGCCGCCAAGGCAGCGGTATCTTGCGGTGTGGACAACACCTGACGCGCCGCCCCCGATGCAGCCGACGACGTTGGCATTGCGGGGCGCGGGGCGCCCCCAGAAGATACTATTTCTGCCAGGTCCTCGGCGCTGATTTCAGATTTCGCCACATGTCCCGGCCCCAGGTTGGAGGTAAACACATGGACAAACGGCCCTTGGGGCTTGAACACGAAGAAGCCTTCTGCATCCGTCACGGTCTGACCAAGCAACTGGCCTGACGTATCGGTCACGACCACCTTTTTGCCGACAGCCATCTCGCCATTGGACAGGCCAATCTCACCTTCGATGACGTTGCCACTGAGGTACACCGACGAAATCACCTTGTGGGCGATTGCGGGCATCGCACTTAAACAAAAAGTGGTTACGACAAAAAGGGCGAGTGTTGTTTTGATAGCCATTCCTTTGCGTCATGCCCCTTGGGAAACGGTTCCGAAAAGTTCCGGCTTAACGCGAATCATCAACAATGCGGCAGCCCCTGACAGCATGCCTTCGATAAGCATAATTGGAATGTGAGCAACAAATACCAGCTTTGCCACCGGGATGAATTCATCACCGCTGAGGGTCAAGAACAGCGCGACCATTGCGGTCGTCAATGCGATGGCCAACGCGCCGCCAAATGCGCCCCACATGGTCGCGGCCTTGAGCGACGATGACGCTATGCCCCGTCGGCACACATAAAACGTAAGGACCGCCGGCAACGCGATGACAACCGTGTTGACGCCCAACGCCGTCAGTCCGCCATATCCAAAGAACACCGCCTGCAACAGAAGGCCAACAAACAACGTCGGCACCGCCGCCCAGCCAAGGACCAGCCCGGCAACGCCGTTCAAGATTAGATGCACACTCGATGGCCCCAAAGGAACATGCACCAGAGAGGCCACAAAGAACGTCGCACTGAGCACGCCTGCAGCGGGAATTTTTTCCATCTCCAGATGCTTCAGGCCATAGCCGATTCCGGCTGCGGCGAGAACGACCCCGCCCGCAATCACTTCCGTGGAGAGTGCGCCATCAACAATATGCATAACCGCTTCCCTCCCCTATTTCATGTCGTGTGCTTTGAGCCAAAGCACTGCATCCTGAGAAAGCTTTTTTCCCTCGTGCAGTTTCTTCGGCCCGGCCCCCAGGGCAGCAACGCCCCAAAAACCAGCTTTCGGAATACCAATGGTGAAGTACCCGTTGGCATCGGTGATCGCCACGATGGCACCGCCCGGAAACGGAGACGCCGTCGCCGGCATCGGACGGTTGGTTTGCATATCTGGTTTGGCCGCCAGGTATTCGACCTCGACATTTGCGCCTGCCACCGGCTCGCCATTGGCGAGAACACGACCGCTGAAGGTTGAACCCGCCATGATGTTGGTTGGTTTGTTCAACGGGACGATTTCAACCGGCAATCCAACAGGCGTTTCCCACCCCGTCGGGACAGTGGCCTTGTTCACATACGATTTTGTGATCTGCTGGATGAAGATGTCTTCAGCTTCTTCGTAATAGGGCGATGGGATGAGAACAAAAATGTAATCCCCGTTGCGCTTGATCCGTGCCGTGGCATCAAACGCAGTCGCACCATTTGACATCCCCTGGAAATGAAAGGGCTTCAGAGTCTGTTTCAGGTCGGTCTTTTGACCCCTGTTCAGAACATAGAATTCTTCCACCATGCCCATTTCCATGACGTAACCATTGTCGAATGGATGCCAGAAAATGATCTTGAACGGTATTTCGCCAGCCTTGTTGACGTTCACATTGGGGGTATAGAGCAGTTGAAAATGAGCACTCGCCGGGGTGACGTTCAGCAACGTCCCGACAAAAACCACCAAACCGAATATGCGTTTTATGTGCATGAATTCAATAACTTATTTCCAATCGGGCCCCGACAAACAGGGCCTAGAAAAAAACAACGCTTTAAAGGTTCATATCCCAGACCGATATCACAACAATGCTGCGCCATGGCATATAGAGAGACTACGGGTCGCTAAATATAAAAAAATCCACAGGGCCATTCCAATACTTAATCCCGATAGCATGCATAGGATTTATCTATGGTGATGGTAAAATGCATAGGCAATGGCTATATAATCGCTATAACCGGTTGATCGCAAAAAAAGGCATCTGGTCATTGAAAACCAGTCCAACAGGAAGCAATACCATCCTTTCAACAACGCAAGATATAGAGGCCGGATCGACATGGAGCGTATGTTCGGGTGCCTCGAAGACTTCCGTCGTGTTGTCACACGCTGTGGCAAATACCCTGATATTTCCTTGCCGCTTTGTGCCCGGCGGCGCTAGCCTGATGCTGAATTTGAATGAGTCTGGATCCCTGGGCAGGCTGTTGTGACAAACGCGTTTTATATTGTCGATGTGTTTGCAGAGGCGCCTTATTGCGGCAACCCGTTGGCGGTTGTCATCTGCGAGGCGCCCCTTAGCGACGAAAGCATGCAAAAGATCGCTTTGGAGACGAATTATTCGGAAACAACATTCGTCTCGCCGCTTAAGAATGAGGACGGTGGCTATCGGGTCCGTATATTCACCCCGTCGCGAGAGATTGATTTTGCCGGCCATCCGTTATTGGGGACGGCGCATGTCATTCGTTATCATATCCAGACAGGTGAACAGGGTCCGGTCCGGTTGAACTTGCCGGTCGGTCAGGTTGAAGCGTCGTTCAACGCAGCCGATGGCGGCAAAGAGGTGGTTTGGTTCGAAGCCCCACCCGTCACACCGGGAATTCAATGTAGCCATTTTGAGATCGCGACCGCACTTGGGCTCGACGCTGACGATATGGATGAAGCCAGCCCCGTTCAACAGATGACGGCAGGCATCTCGGCGGTGATGGTTCCCGTCAGCAGTCTTGATGCCCTCAGCCGAGCGCGTTTGAACCTGGACGCCTATGCGCCGTTGAAGGCTGAGGGGTTTGCGCCCCTGACCTATGTATTTTGCAAGCAAACGCAGAACCCGGAAAACGATCTTAGCGTTCGCTTCTTTTTCGAGGCACATGGTGTGCGTGAAGATCCGGCGACGGGAAATGGAGCGGCCTTTTTTGGTGCATATGCGCTTAATCATGGTTTATACGGAGAGCGCGATATATCACTGCGTATCGAACAGGGGCATTTTGTGCACAGACCTTCTGTGGTGATGCTGCAAGCATCTGGGCAAGACGCCGGGCAACAGATATCCGTGGGTGGGCATGTGGAGATGATTGTTCAAGGAAAGTTGATTTAAGATGCTGTCAGAACTTGCCGAAAGATATAAAGACACGGATTTGGGGCGCGAAGCTGATGCGCTTCTGGCGCCTTGCGTACAATGCGGGCAATGCACCTTCAGATGCCCGACGTTTCGCCTGAATGACGATGAATGGGAAGGTCCGCGCGGGCGCATCCATTTGATCAAGAAGTTTTTTGAAGGCGAAGAGCCCTCACGCGAACTGCTGCCGCCTGCCTACACCCTGGCTGACCTTACCGGTAAAAAATATGGTGAAAACCTGCAAATGCATTTGGACACCTGTTTGACGTGTCGATCATGTGAAACCAGTTGTCCTTACGATGTTAAGTACGGTCGTTTGCTCGACATCGCCCGCATAGAGGTCGAAAAATCCGTTCCGCGCCCGCTCAAGGAAAAACTGATGCGTAAATTGGTGCGCATCTTTGTTACCAACCAAGCCCGCTTCACCACCTTGTTGCAAGCCGGGCGGATGCTGCGTGGTCTGTTACCCACCGGCGTGCGCACCGCCATTCCAGCCCCCCGCAAAGCCGGTGTGTGGCCCATGCGTGAGCACGATCGCACGATGATAATTTGGCAGGGCTGTGTCCAACCGGCGTTGGCCCCGGATATTAATGCGGCAACGGCGCGTGTGTTGGACCGCTTTGGCATCAAGCTGATCCCCGCCAGTGACGGTTGCTGCGGCGCCATAAGCCTGCACATGGCCGAGCCCGAAGAATCGCGAAATTTCATGCGCAAGAACATCGATGCCCTGTGGCCGCATATCGAAGGCGGCGCCGAGGCACTGGTGCTGACGGCAAGTGGCTGCGGCACGCACTTTCGGGATTACGGTGATTTGTTGGCCGACGAGCCTGAATATGCGCAAAAGGCCAGGCGGGTTTCTGAAATCACCCGGGATGTCGCCGAGATTGTAGAACAGGAATGGACCGACAACAATGTCGGCGAGATCACCAGACCTGAGAACGTCCGCCGCATCGCCTTCCAATCGTCATGTTCACTGCAACACGGCGAAAAGCTGAACGGTGTTGTCGAAAAAATTCTGAAGCGCGCTCAGTTCAAACTGGTGCCGGTTAATTATCGCTTTATGTGTTGCGGTGCTGCGGGGGCCTTCGCAATTTTGCAACGGCCATTATCGAAGGTGTTGCGGACGGCCAAAATGAAAACGCTTCTGGCCAGTGATCCTGAAATGATTGCGACAGCAAATATTGGCTGCTTGACGCACCTGTCAGAGACATCCCCGATTCCGGTCGATCATTGGATCGAAGTCCTGGACGAAACCTTTACGTCATCCGGACTTTGAGTTGGTCTGTTATTAGCCATACGCGGACATCACCAGCAACGCTATGGCTAGAACGCCAATATTACATAACGGCAAGGGCGTGCAATATATAGCTAACGTCACTGCTCTTTTTCGCCATTGGCAATTCGATTACGGATATCGACTCAGGATCGCGACCGTACAACGAGAACTCTCCCTTGTAGCGCCCGATGCAAGGACCCTCGATTATTTTCATGAAGTGATTACGGAATATTTCGCGCTCCGCAGGGAGAAGTGTCGCAAAGAACGGTTTTCCAGTCATTTCCTGGCCAAATAGATTGACGAACGCCCCGCCAAACAAACCAACATGCAATTCCTCACCATCAAATTCTGAAATCGCAAGTCTGCCGATCCATGGCATTAAATCATCGAACAAAAAATCTCGCCATTCCGGCATTAAAGCGTCACCGCGTGTAACGTCCCAAAGGTTGATCAGACTCTCGAACTCTGGCATGTCGGGAAGGGGATCAAGGGGAAACACCTCAAAATTCGTGGCGCTTATTGCATTTGTCATCCGAGCCGCCTCCTATTGAACTCAACGACTTAAACACTCCGTCATGCAGGAATTCATATTATGCTTATAGAATCCTGATAGTCGAGTTCTTCATTTTCGGGAGTGTTGTAGGAATCGCATCATTTGAGTGATGGTCCGCTTCGGGTCAGAAGCAACCCTGAACGCCAGCCATCAAAATGGTCCGCTAAGCACCTAAAAGCAGACATCACCGATTCCGGTCGATCATTGGATCGAAGTCCTGGACGAAACCTTTGCGTCATCCGGTCTGTGACAACAAAATTCTTAGGGGGCGCTGATCGAAACAAGAATATTGGCTCCTCGTGCCTTGACTGAAGTCAATGTTAGAACGGCTGAAAACTGAGAGTTTAGAGCAGATGTAATATTCACCAGTCATATCCCTGAAGGAACAAATGGCAAGCACTGTATTGATTGTCGAAGATGATGCGTTGAATATGAAATTGCTCAGCCAACTGCTCGTTTCGCACGGCTTTGACGTTATTCAATCTATTGACGGAACGGATGCCATAGCATTGGCGAGGGAACATTCCCCCGACCTGATTGTTATGGATATTCGTTTGCCAAATGTATCTGGCCTTGAATATACAAAGGCTCTGAAGGCAGATGAATATCTGAAAAACATTCCCGTGCTGGCTGTGTCGGCATTTGCGATGAAGGGGGATGAAAACCAAATATTAGAGGCTGGTTGTGATGGTTACATCGCCAAGCCAATACGAATTCACTATTTCCTAGACGAAATTAGACGTTTCATAAATGTGGAGCCGTTCCGACTGACGGCTAATCTTATAACAGGGCACGCCGAAATTGATGCCGACCACAAGCGACTTGTGTTGTTGATGGATGAATTCGTGGATTATTTTGAAGGTAATGGGAACACCGAAAAGGATAACAAGATCACAGAAATGTACCAGGTTTTGGCCAGCCATTTTAAGAGAGAAGAAAGCATAATGGAGGCGTTGGGCGACAAAGCCCTTGATGCACATAAAGAGGACCATAGGGCGATATTGGACAGGTATAATACTGTGAAAGAAAATGCTGCAAATGATGGTTATAAAAGCGATTATATTGAAGAACTGAAGGGAATTCTTGTCGATGACATGATTGCATCTGATATGAACTTCAAGGATTACCTGCTAGAAATTAACTATCAAGGTTGAATGCCTGTCATACCAAATGACCCGCATAAAGAGGCCCCGTTTCGCCCCCGCCGTCCCAGCCAGTGATAATTTAACACGATACTGACGCCTCAAAAATCACACCTTATTAGAAGAGCGCTTTTCAGATGGAATCGGATCGGTTTTTGATCGGAGGCCACAGCGAGTCTCTAGAATATCTAGGATATTCGGCACTTCATCCAGGGTCGTGTCGTGAAAAAAAGAACCGCCCGGCGCCAGCCGCAAATTAGGGCCTTCAGAACAATGACCTAAGCAACAAATGGGCTCTAAGGTTATATCGATGTGCCTTTCAGATATCCCTCTTTCAAGGGCTTGTGCGATCTCCTCGCTGCCTCGGTTCGCACAAGAAGCCATACCCTGATCAAGTCGCCGATTGACACAGACAAGGAGGGTATTCGGTTTTTCTTTGTTTTTCATGATCTCCTAATCAACCTTGAGTCTGTAATTGTTGCAAGAGACTTTCAGAACCAGGCGCCGCTCTCTATGTCAGCCCCAAAAGTTCAACCGTTACTATTTGGTTGAATCTGAGTCTTTCGAAAACAATGTATGAAGTCACGATTTTGGAGCAATCGCTCATGACAGACATCATCCTCGAAACTATTCGTGCATTGGTTTTATTTGGAATTGTAATTTTCCTTTGGAATTCAGGGAGCGACCGTTTTGAGCAGTCCCGGAACGGTTGGAATTTAATCATTACCGGGTTCGGACTCTTATTGTTCGGAAGTATTCTCGACATCAGCGATAACTTTGAGAGCCTCAACCCGTTCATTATTGTCGGCGATACGGAAACGGAAGCGTTTTTTGAGAAGTTTGTCGGTTTTCTGGGCGGTTTCGTCTTTCTTGCGGTCGGTTTGTTCAAGTGGATTCCGGGGGTTCAAGGCTTGTCTGACCTTGTCAGTATCCGCACCAGGGATCTCAAGGAAACCAACGAAAAACTCGTCCGGGAAATCAATGAACGCAAACAGGCTGAGAAAGTAAAGAACGAGTTCACCTCGACGGTCAGCCACGAACTTCGAACGCCGTTGACCTCGATCAAGGGTTCTCTCGGCCTCATTAAGTCAGGAGCCATTGGCCCACTTCCTGATAAGCAGCTTTCGATGATTAACATCGCTTACGCCAACTGTGACAGGCTGGTGCTGCTGATTAATGACATTCTGGATATGGAAAAAATCGAGGCCGGGAAAATGGATTTCCACATGGAGCCCATGGAAGTCGTATCGCTGGTTGAAGACGCGATAGAGGCCAACCAGGGCTATGGTGAAGAACACGGAGTAACTTTCGTTAAGGCAGTGATGGATGAAAAAATATTGGCGAATGGTGACAGGAACCGCTTGATGCAAGTTCTATCTAATCTGATGTCCAATGCGGCGAAGTTTTCCCCGAGTGAAGAGCAGGTCGAGTTGTCGGTCACACACAATGGCAACACCATCCGCATCGCCGTAAAGGACAACGGCCTTGGCATTCCTGATGAGTTCAGAGAGAGTATCTTCGAGAAATTTTCTCAGGTGGATTCATCCGACACCCGTAAGGAAGGTGAAAGCGGGATGGGCCTTAGCATCACCAGGGCGATTGTCGAACAGCATGGCGGTGTAATTGATTTCGATTCCGAAGTGGGCGTTGGCAGCACGTTCTTCTTTACGCTACCGATTTCAGAATGATCGCTTTGGGTCAGACGCAGCCTAAATCACAGGCATGAAATCATGTCCGCTCTACTCCTGATAGCGGGCATTCAGGCAATCAATGACGCTGTGTGGAAGAAGCCACTGGATTATCAGCCACGCAGAGCGTGCGGCCAATCAGAACCTGACTTCCAGAGGATGCGCCGCCGAAGGCGCGCTTACATAAAGCATTAAAGGCAGCGCCTTTTAATGCCTGCACGTTGCCCCTTGCAGGGTGGTGTCCATGCCGGTGTCGGTGCGGGCCGTCAGGTTGACCCACAGTTCGCGGTCTTTTTCGATCATGCCCCAGAATTCAGAATTCTTGGGCGGACACGCCAGCATGACGATACGCGCCTGCTCGATCCGGGTGCGGGTTTTAATCAGCATCACCTGTTCCTTGATCGGCACCAGAACATCCATGACGATGCGCCCATTTTTGTCGAGGTGAACCGAGGTGGTGATCCATTCGCCGTTAGGCGGATTGTATTGGGAATCTTTCTTCAGCCACTTGGCCGCCTTTTTCGCACCGCTGTCGTCCTTGCCACAGGCACCAAGCACCACCGACAGCGACAATGCGCTGACGACAAGCATCGCTGTGTGAAAGACTTTTCGTGCGTAAAATCGTGCCGACATGTTCAACCCTTGCAGCAGATTCCCAGTTATTCAAATCTGCCACGGAGTCTAGCTTGAAAAGGGTTAACGTTGTGTAAGCGAAGTCATAACCTTTGCGGACTCTTGAAGTCTGACTCTGATTGGAAAAAGTCTCTGCTACACCATTGCCTTGCGCAAGGCCTCGGTGACTTCGCTGACCAGGACCGGTTTTGTCAGGTAACGGTCGAACCCGGCGGCAAGCCCCTTGTCGATGTCGTTTTTGGTCGCAGCCGCACTGAGGGCCATGGTCGGAATGTTTTTGGTCTCGTCCCATCCCTTCAGGGCCTTGACGGCGTCCAGGCCGCTCATGCCGGGCAGGTTGATGTCGAGCAGGATAACGTCGGGACGCTTCGATCGTGCAATGTCGATCCCAAGTTCGGCGGTATGGGCCGACAGCATTGAAAGCCCGTCGATGCCCTCGACGATCATTTCCATCAACTGCAGGTTGGATGGGTTGTCTTCGATATACAGCATGGTCCCGTCGATGTCCGGCAATTGGCCCACGCCGACAAGGGCCGTGCGCCCGTCTATGGACTCAGTAAAGAATGTGTCGGACATGGGAAGTTCGAACCAGAAAGTGCTGCCCTTGCCTTCCTCGCTCTCAAAACCAATGGCGCCATTCATCAATTCCATCAGGTCCTTGCAAACGACAAGACCGATACCTGTTCCTTCGATATCGCTGCTTTCAGCACCAAGACGCGAAAAAGCCTGAAACAGTTCATGCTGGACATCCTTTGAAATGCCGGGGCCATCATCGATGACTGAAATCCGCATTTTACTGTCTGCGACCTCTTCAATATTGACACGGACTGAACCGCCTTCGCGGTTGTACTTGATGGCGTTCGACATCAGGTTCAACAGCACCTGCTTGACGCGGGTGAAATCGCCCCACACCATTCTGTCATTTTCCGATATGACCGATACACTGATGTTAATGCCACGCATTGACGCGATGTTGTCGACAAGGGACAGGCATTCCTCGAACACCTCTTGCATGCTGACATCTTCGAGCGACAGTTCGACTTTCCCGGCCTCGATTCTGGCAAGGTCGAGGACATCATTAATCAGGTCGAGCAGATGATGCCCGCCCTTCATAATTTGCTCGACGCTTGACTTCTGGGTCTCTGTCAGGGGTTCCTTGGGGTTGTACTCAAGCATCTGGCTGAAGCCGAGAATGGCGTTCAAAGGAGTGCGCAGCTCGTGGCTCATGGATGACAAAAATTCAGATTTCGCCTGATTGGCGGTTTCCGCATCGGTCTTGGCCACCAACAACTCGTCTTGTGCATATTTCATTTTCGAGATGTCGGTCAGCAACAACACCTGACCACCACTGGGCAGTTTCTTTTCAGTTGCCAGGAACCATGTTCCGTCCTGGCGCTTCATTTCGAACGCGCCGTATGGATTCCTGTGTTGGGCCAAACGTTCGGCAACCCATCCATCTTCGCAGCCGACGGCGTCTGGCGACAGACCCTGGTCAGCAACGGCCCGGATGTGGTCTTCGAATCTGCATCCAGCCTGAACAGTGTCGATCACCGGTATGTTCAATTTCCGGTAGGCATCGTTGGTGAAGAGGAACTTGTCATCATCGTCAAAAACGGCAACGGGTTCGGACATTTCATCGATGGCTGCCGACAGGTCGATCAATCGTTGCTGCGACACACGCATTTCCGTGACGTCGGTTCCGGTGCCGCGATACCCCAGGAAATGGCCATCGACATCGAAGTAAGGCTTGCCGTTAATGGAAAGCCAGACCTCTGAGCCGTCGGGCTTGGTCCGCGGATGAATGAAATTCCGAAACGATTTATGGGCCGCGAGAACATCCAGATGCTCTTGCCATGCTTGCGGTGTCGCGCCCGGGTTGCCCCGTTCCTGGCGGGTCTTGCCCAGAAGTTGTTCTTCGGAGACGCCAGTTTTATCGGTAAAGCTTTCAGAAAAATACGAGAAACGAAGTTGTTCATCCATTTCCCAGTACCAATCTGATGCCGCGGCGCCGAAATCGCGGAACTGTATCTCGCGCTGCTTCGCGTCATGGTCCGCCTGTTTGCGCTCGATCACGCGCCCGATTTGATCGCTGACCTGGTTCAGCGTTTTCATCACGGCTGCATCCGTTTCGATGGTCTCGGTCGAGAAAAACTCGATGATGCCTTTTACCCTGCCCGCCGCCTTTACCGGAAAAGCGAAGCCGGCCTTGATGCCGCTGGCTTTGGCATACGGCGCCCTGGGAAAGTTCTGATCATGGGTGACGTCTTCAATCCACAGCGGTTCGCCGCTTTCCAGCACCTTGCCGGGCAGGCCGACGCCTGTCTTGAAGTCGGTTTCCATGGTTGCATCATGGAACGTCGAATGACGACCGAAGTCCTTGTAAAACCAGATATCAGAGGGAACCAGAAGATCGGGGTCTGTTGGCGATAGAAAATAAATATGGGCGATGGGCCAACCGACAAACCCGCACAGATACTCGAGAATGCTTTTCAGGGCCTCGTCGGAATCCTTGAAAAGACTCGCCGCCGACGTCACCCCGTGCATGAGCTCCACATAATCCGTGTGTTCACGCAGGATTTTTTCCGCTTCCTTGCGTTCGGTAATGTCGGTTCGGATGGCGACGTACTGGAACGGCTTTCCTTCATCGTTCAGGAACGGAACGATGGACGCCTTGACCCAGTAATGCCCGCCACCTTTTTTCAGGTTTTTGATTTCGCCATGCCATGGCTTGCCGTCTGAAATGGTCTGCCACAGTTTGTTATAGAATTGCCTGGTGTGCTCTTCGGATTTCACAAGTCGATGGTTCTGGCCGATCAGTTCTTCGCGGGAATAACCGCTGATATCGCAGAACTTGTCGTTAACGTAGGTGATGTTGCCCTGAACGTCGGTAATGCTGACAATGGCGTGTTCGTCGAGCGCCATTTTCTGGAAATCCAGCTCTCTTGCGTTATACGCGAGCAGTTCCTCTGCTTCTATGCGGTCCTGAACCTCTCCTCTTAACAGGCTATTCGCGTGATGGCTGGCGGTGGCCGCGTGTGTGACCTTCTGGCTCAGTACAACCATAGAAGTGATGAGCAGGGTCAGCAGCAGGCCGATCAGGGCGGCCCCTTCCGGCTGCGAAGAGTGGTTGGCGCCAAAGAAATACTGGGTCGGTGCCACCTCAATCAAAATTTTATGGCCGAGGATTTCATGGCTCTTGTCGACAAGCCAATGGGTGTAGGTGAGGTCATGCGTGCCTTGTTGTTCGTAAACGCCTTCACCATCGATGCTTACCGCAGCCTTGAAAAATTCGTCGTTACCTCCAAGATTGAAAATATAGTCAAGCCAGGGCGTGATTTTAAAAACCGCGAGAAGAAAGCCGTCGAATTTGTCATCGACGAAAATCGGAAAATAAACAAGAAATCCTTTGCCGCCCTGAACAAGGTCAATGGGCGAGCTCATGGTCGGCGTTTTACTGTTCTTCGCAACCTCGAGGGCGACACGGCGCTTTTCCTCGAACCCAAGGTTCAGATCGACGGCCTGCTTGTTGCCCTTCAAGGGCATGACCCAACACACATGATAACTGCTGTCGACCCATTCCAAAGCCTGGAACCCCGGCAGGTCTTCAATATATACCCTGACATCGGCCAGGAATTCGACCTCTGGCGTGCCCTTGCGAAGCTGCCATCGGTCGACGACACGTCCCAATGCAGGCAGCCACGAGCGCATGTCGCTTTCAATCAGCAAGGCATACCGCTGTGCTTCGGCATCAATCAAATCGTGCAGGTTCTCATCGCGCTGGCGATCGAGGGACGTCCACATGCCGGCGACCAGGACCAGCAGAATCGTCGCCACAACGACGGGAACCCATATGCGGGTTTTCACTGTTGCTGTTGACTGATCAGGGGGAACGGACACGCTTTAACCTTATCGATGAAACTATAAATGAAGCAGACAGGTTTTTTTTATCCTCCGCAGCTTAACGGAGCCTGTCAGCGACATAATAAATATGGATGAATGTGGAATATTTCCAGCTAAATCAGCCGTTGTAGTGGACCGTGCCCTGCAGACTGACGTCATAGCCTTTCATATCGCGGGCGCGGGCGCGGAAGGCATCTGTCCGACCCAGCCGCATCAACCGCTGGAAGGGCTCTTCGAAATAATCGCGACGGCGCACCAACAGGTCATAGCGTTCGTTGGCCAGGGGCACGAAATCAAGCTGGAATTGGGCGGCAACGGCAGCCACGGCGAGGCCGGCATCGGCCTTGCGGTCGCGAATGGCAAGGCCCAGTTCGGATTCGTTCTTGGCGTGTTCATCAAGGATATTCATATCCCACGGATCGAACCCGGCCTGTTCGCACAAATGGTCGAACAACACCCGGCTGCCGGCGCCGGGCTGGCGGACTGCGATGCGGGGTTTATCGTCAATCAGGTCGGCGATGCCGGTGATGTTTTTCGGATTTCCCGGGGCCACCACCAGACCCTGTTCGCGCCGTGCCCATTCAATCAGAACCAGTTCGCCGCGCGCCACCGGCGGGCAGTTCTGTTTCAGGGCCTCGACATTGTAGGTGTCGCTGGCGCCGTCGAGCAGATGCATGCCACACGCCAGAGCCTCGCCGGCGACGAAACGCTTCAGGCCATCGAGGCTGCCGCCCGGCAAAATAGCCAGCCCGCAGCCCGATTCCAGCAACGCCCAGTCCAACAACGGGTCGTGGGAACCGGTAATCACCTGCGGCGGCGTTACCTGGGCGGCCATGCGCGACGCATCGCCGGGCACTGTGGTGACGCCATCGGCCAGCCAGATATCAATCAGGTGTTTCGGGAACAGCCATTTACCGGCAGATTTGGTCGACGGAATGGTGCCCTTGCGCAGAAGGTCATAGACCTTGCGTTCCTTGATCCGCAGGTATTCAGCGACCTCGTGTGTGTTCATTAAATCCGGCACGGCAGCCCCCCCCAGTTCCTTTTCACCATGATAGCGTATTTTTCCCATAGAAAACTTAGGGACGACATTTTTTATCGATGGCGCTAGTCTTTTTCCAAGACAACCTGGGAAGACACCAATAATGCCTGAATCACCAGAAGCACCAAAATTGATTGACCCCTTTGGACGCACCATCACCTATCTGCGGGTATCGGTGACCGATCGCTGCGATTTCCGCTGCGTCTATTGCATGTCCGAAGACATGACCTTTCTGCCGAAGGGCGAGGTGCTGAGTCTGGAAGAACTGGACCGGGCGTGCAGTGCGTTCGTTGCCAAGGGGGTGCGCAAGCTGCGGCTGACAGGCGGCGAGCCGCTGGTCCGGCGCGGCATTATGGGGCTGATCCGGTCGTTGTCGCGGCACCTGAAATCGGGCGCGCTGGACGAACTGACCCTGACCACCAATGGCAGCCAGCTGACGAAATATGCCGGTGAACTGGTCGATTGCGGCATCAAGCGCATCAACGTCTCGCTGGATACCCTGGACGCTGAGAAATTTTCCGACATCACACGCGGCGCCGATATCGCCCAGGTGCTGAACGGCATCAAGGCGGCCCGCAATGCCGGGCTGAAAATCAAGATCAACACGGTCGCGCTGAAGGGCGTCAATCAGGATACGATCACCGACATGGTCGGCTGGTGCGGCGAGCGCGGTCTGGACATGACCTTGATCGAAACCATGCCGCTGGGCGATATCGGCGGCGAGCGCGTCGATCAATACCTGCCGTTGAGCGAGGTTCGCCAGCAACTGGCCCGGAAATGGACGCTGAGCGACAGTGAACTGAACACCGGTGGGCCGTCGCGTTATGTGGATGTTGCCGAGACCGGACAGAAACTCGGCTTTATTACACCGCTGAGCCATACATTTTGTGAAACCTGCAACCGGGTGCGGATGACCTGCACCGGCACCTTGTATATGTGCCTGGGCCAGAACGACCAGACCGACCTGCGCACGCCGCTGCGCGCCAGCGAAGGCGATGAACTTCTGGACGCCGCCATCGACGAGGCCATCGGCCGCAAACCAAAAAGCCACGAGTTCGTCATTGAACCCGGTGAGGACGGCCCCGCCGTGGCCCGCCACATGAGCACCACCGGCGGCTGACTTTTCAGGCTTTCTTGCCTATACTCCGCCGATGACCATGAAAATTGCATTCACAGCCGCCAAGCAGGCCCCGGCGCAAAAGGCCATGAAAAGCCTGAAGGGGCGCTACAAGCACGTCACGGCATCCAGAGCCGACGTCATCGTGGCGCTGGGCGGTGACGGTTTTATGCTGCGCACCCTGCACCAGCACATGAAACACGGCGTCCCCATCTATGGCATGAACCGGGGGTCGGTCGGCTTCCTGATGAACGAATATTCAACATCGGGCTTGCTGAAACGCATCGACAAGGCGCAGTCCATCGCCGTCAACCCGCTGATCATGAAGATCACCGACTGTTCCGGGCGCAAGCACAAGGCGTTGGCCATCAACGAAGTATCGCTGCTGCGCCAAACCCGACTGGCGGCGAAACTGCGGATCAAGGTCGACGGCGTTGTCAGAATGCCGGAAATGATTTGCGACGGAGCACTGGTGGCGACGCCGTCAGGCAGCACCGCCTATAACCTGTCGGCGCACGGCCCGATCATTCCGTTGGGCGCCGGATTGCTGGCGCTGACCCCGATCAGCCCGTTCCGCCCCCGGCAATGGCGCGGTGCGCTGCTGCCCCACGACGCAACTGTCACCTTCGACGTGATTGATGCCCAGGAACGCCGGGTCAGCGCGGTTGCCGACAACACCGAAATTCGCAATGTCAAAAAGGTCTCGATCAGCGAAGACCGTTCGACCAGCCTGACCATGCTGTTTGACCCGGAACACAATTTCGAAGAACGCATTCTGAAAGAACAGTTCGTGTTCTGAGGCACTTTTGTAACCACTCTAATTGATTGAACAGCCAAAGCGTGATCAACTTCATGCTTAGGTGTGTATGTGAACATCTTCAGTTGCGCAGGGGGGCGTACATTTGAAGTTCGACAGCATTCGTCATGACATCAGCGCGGCCAGCGTTGGTGCGTTAGCGACCCTGCCCCAGGCAGTCGCATACGGACTGATTGCCATTGCGCCCCTGGGGGCCGATTGGGCGGTGTTTGGCATTATGTCCAGCATTGGCACGGCAATCGTGTTCGGCCTGATAACCGGCCTGTGGGGATCTAACCGGTTTTTGATTTCCGGGCCCGGTGCTGTGACGGCGCTGGTTATCGCATCGGCAATCGCCCAGGCCCTTGAACGGGGGTATGCCCCGGAACAGGCATTGGCGCTGGCTTATGGGGGTATCGTCATCGCCGGGCTTTTTCAGGTGCTGTCTGGATGGGTGCGCCTGGGTCACGTTACCTCGTATATTCCAGTGCCGGTATTATCGGGCTTCGTCAACGCATCCGCCCTGCTGGTGATGATTACCGCCCTGCCGACCGTGCTTGGCCAGCATGGCATTCCGCTGATTGATGCCCTGTCGAGCCATGCCGACAGCATCAATCTTTGGGCCGCATTTATTGGCGGCATCACCATTGTCACGCACCTGATGCTGGATGATCGATCCAAGGTTATCCCCGGCGCGTTGGTGGCACTGGCGCTGGGAGCCATCCTTTATTATCTGGGCAATATGGGACTGGGATTGTCAACGGCGCCGTTGGTCGGTCATATCGAATTATCGACACTGTGGCGCGAACCGCCCATGCTTGCACCCGCCATCGACTGGGCCGGTCAGGTTGCGCACAACGCAACCAGTATCATGCCATGGCAGGACGCCGACATTCCCCTGTCAGCGGGACTGTCTATCGGGTTGCTGGCATCGTTCTATACGGTGATCGGGTCCAGTGCCCTGGCGGTGCGCACCCATCAAACCATAGACGGCAACAACGAGTTACGCCTGCATGGGATTGCCAACGCCCTGATGGGGGTGCTGGGGTTCCTGCCCGGCAACGCATCCCCCGGCATTTCCGATGCTGTCCGCAGGGTCCATGCAACCCCGCGCATATCGTGCATCGGCACGCCGATTATGTTTGCCGTGCTGTTGGTCGTGATGATGCCGCTGATCGAAGCCCTGCCCTTGTGGACAACTGCAGGCATGCTGGTATCCACGTCGCTGCTGGCGCTGGACCGCGCAACACTGACCAAATTAAAAGGACTGGCGCTGAGAAACCTGCCGTTTCCCCGGGTTGTTGTCGGCGATGTTGCCGAGACTTTGGCGGTCGTGATCACCGCGCTGGTCGTCGACCTGATCGCAGCCGTCGGGGTCGGTGTAATGCTGTCGATAGCGTTGTTCGTGCTGGGCATGGGCCGCAGCCCCATTCGCCGTATTTACAGAGGCTCGCGCATCCATTCGAGAATCCATCGTTCGCCCGGTGAAATCAAACGTCTGGAACAAGATGGCGACCGCATCGCCGTTATTGAAGTCCAGGGACCATTGTTTTTCGGGTCATGCGCGCGTCTGTTGTCCGATGCCAAGGAACTTCTGGAAGACGGGGTCGAATTTTTGATTCTGGATTTCAAACATATGACATCCATCGACAGCACCGGTTCGGCAAAACTGCGCAGCCTGTCGATGATGTGTCAGGAGACCGGCGGCAAACTGATGGTCAGTTATATTCAGCCGGAACGCCGCACCGCACAGACCCACCGGGCGCGTGTGAAAGCCGAGTCCGAGACAGACGATGAAAACTGCCGCCGGATACAAAGCAGACCCCGCTGGATTTGGCTGAACATGCACGCCAATGACATTATCAATGTGATTGGCGAGGACTGGTTCTTCCGGGATACCGATTCAGCCCTGAGCAGATGTGAGCAGACCCTTCTGGAAGCCCCCGAGGACGATGGTTACTTGTCACCTCGCGGGCGCATCGCCCATAGCGATTTGTTCGCCGGACTGTCGCGCGATGACATCGCCTATCTGGGAACACAAGCGACACGTAGACGCTACCGGGCAGGCGAGCCGGTGTTTAGTCAGGGCGACGATGCCAACCATGCCTATTTCCTGATGCGTGGGCGCATGGACGTGGAAATCGATATCCCCGGCACCAACCGGCGGAAACGAGTCAGCACTCTGCCCGACGGAATCATCTTCGGTGAAATGGGATTGATTGATGGTGCCCCGCGTTCGGCCACCGTGACGGCATCGCGCAACAGCCTGTGTTACGCCATGGATGGCGAAACCTATGTCAGACTGCAGGTAGAAAAACCGGAAATGGTGATGACCCTGCTGGGCAATATCAGCCGCCAGTTTTCCAGCCGCCTGCGCGTCGCCAACATCATGATTTCAGAACTGGATCAATAGGACCGACGTCTTCTGCGGCGGTCATCATCTGCGGCGATGAATACTGATCTATTCATCAAGTAAAAATAAGTTGCGACTCACTAATACCCAAGATGAATCTATTCATATAGTATTCATACTGTAATTATATATAAATACTAATAATTTTATATAAATAAGCGTAAACAATAACAAACACACTTATATTCGCGTGGCGCATTGTAAATTAATGCCGGGTGAATACCTATTGAATACCCATCAAATTATTGTGAGTATTGCCAATTAAAATTGATTACTGTAATATTCATAAACTGTAATATTCATAAAGCGACCTAACATAATAAAATACAAAGGCAAAACAACGACTTAACAAAAAAACAATGTCCCCCCATCAAGGCCCCCCAGGGAGTATTCGATATGAATTTACGTGTCCGCCCGAAGCTTATCGCCGCCTTTTTGATCATTGGCATTCTGCCCTTCGCCATCATCGGCATTATTTCACTGGTACAAACCAAGGCCGCCCTGAACACCGCAAGCTTCAATCAGCTTGAAGGCGTTCGCGGCATCAAGAAGGCGCAGATCGATAAGTTCTTCGAAGAGCGACAGGGCGATGCCAACGTATTGGCGGAAACAGCAACAACACTGATGGAAGAGGCATTCGCAAAACTGGATGCGATCCGCGCCATCAAACAGGGCCAGATCAAATCCTATCTGGATGGCATCCGCCAAGACACCCAGATCATGGCGAACAACAAGGGCGTCGGCGACGCCATGGGCGCCTTCACAAAAACCTGGGGTGAACTGGGGGGCGGACATACAGACACCCTGCAAAGTCTGTACATCACCAAAAACAAGCACAAGACCGGCGAAAAGCACATGCTTGACGCCGCCAGCGATGGATCCGGTTATTCAAAAACCCATGGCAAGTATCATCCTTGGTTCCGCCAGTGGCTGCTGGAACGGGAATACTATGACGTCTTCCTGGTCGACCGGTCCGGCAACGTCATTTATTCGGTTTACAAGGAACTGGATTACGCCACCAACCTGAAAACCGGCAAGTGGAAGAAATCAGGGCTTGCGGATGTCTTTTTAAAGATCGAAAAGAGCCACAAGAAAGATCAGGTCGCCTTTTCCGATCTGGCCCCTTATGCGCCAAGCGCGGGCGCCCCGGCCGGTTTCATTGCCGCGCCGATTTATAACGGCAACAGTTACGACGGCGCATTGATCGTGCAGATGCCGCTTGGCAAAATTAACGCCATCATGAGCGAGCGTACCGGCCTTGGCAAAACCGGCGAGACCTATCTGGTCGGACCCGACAAGCTGATGCGCTCTGATTCGTTCCTTGATCCCAAGCACCATACGGTGACGGCATCCTTCGCCGACCAGACAAAGGGCAAGGCCGACACGGAAGCCGTGCGACTGGCGCTGAAGGGTGAAACCGCATCCGATATCATCATTGATTACAACGGCAATCCGGTGCTGTCATCGTTCTCGCCACTTGATTTCATGGGCGTTCGCTGGACGGTGCTGGCGGAAATTGACGTTGCCGAGGCGTTCGTTCCGACAAGCGCAGACGGCAAGGAATTCTACAAGAAATACGTCGATGCCTATGGCTATTACGATCTGTTCCTGATCATGCCGGACGGCTATATCTTCTACACCGCATTTCGCGAGCCCGATTATCAGACCAACATCATCAGCGGCAAGTACAAGGATTCAAACCTTGGCGACTTGATGCGCGAGGTTCTGAAAACCAAAAAGTTTGGTATTGCCGACTTTGCGCCCTATGCGCCATCGAAAGGTGCACCGGCTGGTTTCGTCGCCATGCCGATTATCCACCCCGAAGACAAAGAACTGGAAATGGTCATCGCCCTGCAACTGTCGCTCGACGCCATCAACAGCGTTATGCAACAGCGCGAAGGCATGGGCGAAACCGGCGAGACATACCTGATCGGATCGGACAAATTGATGCGTTCCGACAGCTTCCTCGACCCCACCGGGCATTCCGTGTCGGCATCCTTTGCCAACCCGGAAACCGGCAGCGTCACATCCGACGCAGCGATCAGGGCGCTGGCGGGCGAGACGGGATCCGATATCGTTATCGATTACAACGGCAATCCGGTGCTATCGGCTTTCGCGCCGTTGCAGATCGGCAACCACACATGGGCCCTGCTGGCGGAAATAGACGAGGCCGAAGCCTTTGAAGCGGCCGACGACATCCAGCTTGAGATCATCATTCTAGGCCTGCTGGGTCTGGTCATCATCGGCGCCGCCGGTTACATGATCGCCAGTTCCATCGCCAATCCGGTCGTCGCCATGACCGGGTCCATGGGTGTCCTGGCAAATGGAGACCTTGAGGCGGAAATTCCGTCACAGGGGCGTCCGGACGAAATTGGTGAAATGGCCGATGCCGTTCAGGTGTTCAAGGATAACGCCATCCGCGTCAAACAAATGGAAGAAGAAGCCAAGGCACAGGAAGTTCGTGCCGCAGAGGAAAAGACCAAGATGATGAGCGACATGGCCGACGACTTCCAAAGAAGCGTCGGTGGTGTTGTCCAGACTGTGTCTTCGGCATCAACCGAATTGCAATCATCGGCACAGGCGCTGACGGCGACGTCGGAACAGACCAATTCGCAATCGATTGCGGTTGCGGCCGCATCGGACGAAGCGTCGACCAATGTGCAGACGGTGGCGTCTGCAGCGGAAGAGCTGTCGTCATCGATCAGCGAAATCAATCGTCAGGTCCAGCAATCGACGGACGTCACCGCTTCGGCCGTCGAGGCAGCCGAAAAAGCCGACAACATGGTTCAGGGACTGGCGACGTCGTCGAACAAGATCGGCGAGGTTGTCGAGTTGATTTCGGATATCGCCGAGCAGACCAACCTGTTGGCCCTTAACGCCACCATCGAGGCGGCTCGCGCCGGGGAATCCGGCAAAGGCTTCGCGGTTGTGGCATCGGAAGTGAAAAACCTGGCCAACCAGACCGCCAAGGCAACGGAAGAAATCAGCAGCCAGATCAGCGGCATTCAGGACGCCACCAAGGAGTCTGTCGAGGCCATTCAGGCGATCACCAAGACCATTGGCGAGATCAGCGAGATTTCGTCGGCCATTGCGGCGGCGATTGAGGAACAGGGTGCGGCGACACAGGAAATCGCCCGCAATGTTGAGCAGGCCGCTGCTGGCACCGGCGAGGTGTCGGCGAACATCGCCGGGGTTACCCAGGCCGCCGGCGAGGCCGGTGCATCGGCCGGACAGGTGTTGTCGGCGGCGAGTGAACTGTCACAGCAATCTGAACTGCTGAGCAGCGAAGTCGACAAGTTCATGAACCAGGTCCGTCAGGCCTGAATGTGATGGCGACGGTATACAGGCTCGACAACTACAAAACCACGCCGATGTCGGTGTGTGCTTCCGTTCATTTAGGTCTTGCCGAAAATCGAGCCCATTTATCCGTGATTGGTCGGTGGATTAATCAATACGGAAAAGTGCTGGAACTGTTTGAATCGAGGCTGCAGGACCATCGGAATTCATGCCGAAGGGCAGAAATCAGCAACGACAGGTGCCATAAAATCCTTAAACGCGCCAATGCCGATGAACTGATCTGGCTTCGCGACAAGATCGCCCGCAAACGTCGTCGACGGCGGCGACATCATTAAGGCTGAATAAGGACCGGAGACATCGATCAGGCGCGCACCAGATCGTTGGCGTCCGTGTGCTCGAAAGTTTTTCCATAGATTTCAAGCATCGTTGTCTCGGCGTAGGACAGCGTGTCGTTGCCGACTGTCAGCGTATGCGTAAACGCCGTGGTCGACGCGTTATCACGCATGAACGGCGACTGGACGATCTTCCAGTTGTCGTCATCGATGGCAGCAGAGACTTCCAGAACGGTGCGGCCATCGGCATCTTTCTTGCCGGTATATTGGCCCCCGGCCAGCACACATACGGCGCGCGGGATGGTCAGCGAGTGCATCACCGTTTGGGATTTTGCATCCCACATCCAGTATCCGGTTTCATCGTGGAAGACATCATTATCGGATTTTCGCCGGACGATCTGACGATAGAAAACGACCATCAAATCCTGGGCCTCGGCATTGGTGACGCCGCCAACGGCCTCAAACGTGATGGTTTCGAAATAGGGGTTGGTTTCCGTGCCGTCGGGTTCCGGTGCGATATCAACGCCGTCTTTGCCCTTCCATACCCCGATCAGGTCTGTCAGCGGGCCGAAATCTTCCTGTTGTGTATCGTTCATGGAATCCTCGTCATTTGGTCAGACTGAACAACTT
>Ga0233429_1000685_pt1 | contig 49863 bp, 34 predicted proteins | sample SI_118_April2016_3_FD_179879 | JGI IMG/M metagenome (GOLD analysis project Ga0233429, IMG submission 179879) | Seawater microbial communities from Saanich Inlet, British Columbia, Canada - SI_118_April2016_135_MG | ecosystem: Environmental > Aquatic > Marine > Inlet | place: Canada: British...
CAAAAAAGAAGTACACATCCTTTGGACGAGCACTATTAGTATATTTTACGCCAGAACCATATAATTTTGGTGAAAACAGATTTTCGGCATCAAAGACTGCAGTAAAATTGTGAATATTACGTGGGTCTCGATAAGCCCTATGACTATTTGTGCTAAACTCCCTCTCCAGAAAGTGAATATTTTGAGTACTTTGGGGTGAATTTTCTGTTCCTGGAATAGGCGTATACCTCGCTTCATTAAGAGGGATATATTTTACAATTATACTTGAGTCGATGAATACTGGATCATTGTTGAGAGTAAGATTCATCACCAATGTGTCAGTAGATTCAACCTCTTCAGTTGTAAACCCATACAAAGAGATACCCGTCCATTCAGCGGTTGGTACCGAGCTAGTAATTCTCCAGTAAGAGCGAATTGTCTCAAAATGCCATGAAGTCGCATGCGGCAACCGGGTATAGCAGAGGATTTTGGTGGAATCTATGCGAGGAGTCACTGAGAGCTCATACACTGAGACATTGGCACGGGGTGGATCAATCTGTAAACTCAAAATACTTTCACCAATATCTATAAAATTCTCAGGTGAATTTATTGAAAATGAATCATAGTATACCTGTGTCGGTGTCAGAGTACTATCATCAACAGTAATTGTAATTTGACTGATGATCTCATCATCTTCCTCTTCCTCAAGAATTTGATCAACCACGGTGTTGCCATCTTCACAGCTAATGAGTAGAAACATAATGAGTATTGCGAATATACGCACAGGCATAAGAACTCCCCTGGATTTACATTTACGCTAAAATTAGAATGAGATGTCGGGTTTTAACTTCCAACCAGGCCATTCAAGCCTGTTAGGAGCGCATTTTGGTCGATCCCATACTCATCTATGGCATCACCCAGCTTATGCTCCCCCGACACGGCACAGGACGTGCAACCACCTAAATGATTATCAGCCAATACATTCTGGGCTTGAGGGTGAGATGCGATGATCTCACCAATGCTCATATCCAGATTGAAATTATCACCTTTTTCTGGAGCGTTTTGCGTGTTGCCACCGCTTGTAGCAGGTCTGGATTGAAACTCCTTGACCGAGGCACTCACATGGGCACGTACGCTGATAAGATCCTCTTGATACTTGGACATTTCCCTCATTATGCGATTCTGTTTTCTCCAAACTATAATGAGGGCTGCACTAAACGATACAACGAGTGCAGTAAAAAGATACATATTCATATTGACCTACCCCTTTAATCTATTAGTATTTCTGATAGTTCTGTCTTCAAATCATCAAGATTGAAATCATTACCTGTGTTTAAGCGGTCCACGACTCGATCAATATCACGCATAGCACGTTCTTTTTTCAAGGTTAAGAAAAAACCATCATAGTAATGATCGCCCAACATGGCTCGATCTATCTCCTTGTCTCGATTGTGGTCATTTAACTCTGAAAAATAGACAACTCTAAACTCTTTGGAATAGGTGTTATCCTGATAGATTTCAAACATGATTTTATCCTGATACATCATTTAATAAACTCTCATTCTCATTTTTAATTAGACCGCATCAGCATTGGTCAAAACATTTTCCGCATATTCGCCTGTGGAATTGCTTAAAATGGGTATTTCAACACCATCATTTTTTACGCTGTCAATTAGTTCACCTCTAAACGCTTCAAGTTGTCTTTCAATATTCTCTCTAGCTTCGCCCTCTTTCAGGATATTCTCCAGGTATCTCGTCAAGAAATAGCTGATGGTTTCAACCCTGATTTTAATGGATCCAGTAGGTTTATTTTCATCCAAGTCTTTAAAATTAAAGATAGGAGTACCTGAGTTCTCAACAATTTCTTCAACCACAGAATATATGGGGGAATCATGCCCGCATTTAAAATTGGACAGTTCAAGTGCAACTAAGTTTGGATGCCGAGCAGTGAATTTTGCTCCCCATATTTTCCGATTTGTATTTTCACTATATGAATTTTTCCAGGCATCCGATATATCCAGTGGATGTGAAATCACACCTGACTTCACCTCATCTCCAAATAGTCTGTCGAGTAAATCTTCATCCATAGGCAGACTGTCCTGTGTAAAAACAGGATAGCCAAGTTTCTGGAACTCAACCAGAATTTCATGATTAATTCCAGGATCTGCTTGATAAGGTCGACCAAGAACTACCAGGCCAAGTTTGTTTTCTTCTTCAAGTTGATCCAGTACCTGTCGAGCCCTTTGCCTCTGTGACTTTGTATAGTCATCCAAGGCCTTGTACCCAGCAGCGACTGCTCGATCATTCTCGGCCTTTGTGAGACCAAGTACATCTTTAAACTGCTGATACATTTGACGAGCAAACAATAGAGAGTCAGCAACATTCACAAAAGTATCCATATAGGTAATGCCTTTGGATTTAAATATATCCCCTTCTTTAATGAAGGCCGCTTTCACGGTTTCTGGGGTACCGGTAACAGTTGGACACGCCCGACAATCCTGGGTACTTTTTAAATCTGTAGGTAGATCATCGATCATAGGAAAGAAGATAATATCTAGTGGTTTGCGTTTGTGGTGCTTGAAGATCAGGTTATGGACATGCGGTATTGCTAGCTTGCTGGGAAAACAAGGATCAATGGAACCTCGCTTAATACCATCCTTATATAGTTTCTCAGTGGTGTAATCAGAAAAAACTAAATTTTTATATGGAAGACCTAAACTTTCGAAGTAGCCCGTAAATAATGGCGTCGTAGAGTACATATTTAATACTCGTGGCATCCCAATTCGAATTTTGGAACGATTCTCGACCAAAGATTTGCGTGCTCTTTGATTTGATGTGATCTGAATTTTTGGCATTGGGTCAGATACAGGTTCTGGCTTAAAGCTTTGGAATATCTCTTTCGCAGTAAGTTCAACAAAATTTGGATTCGCTCCCAATTTTGCATCCAACCCTTTCTTGATTTCACGCATATCATTGACATCCTCAACCAAACCCTTCTCACAAGAATTTCCTACAATGAGCCTTTTGGCTCCAACTTCAAGCGGTACCTTTGATTCAAATTCATTTTTCTTTTCATTGCGGGAGTAAAAGCGAACAGGGCGAGGTTCCTGAGCACCCATCTTATAGGTGAACTGCTCATCCTTATCTTCTATGGGATGATCAATTTTTACATCAATAAAAGTTCTTAAACATTTATTTTTACAAAAATAACATCTCGTATCCTCTGAAGTTGTTGACTTATATGCAATCTCCTTTGAGGACTCTAAACCAATAAAGGTAGATTCTCGACCATTTTCCCAGAGGCGTATGGCTTCGATGCCAGCGCCAATCGCACCACTTTCACCGCAGTGCTCATGGACAATAATATTGGCTGTTTCTTTTTTACCCCTGAATCGGGATTCAATGAAGTCAACCTGGGATTTGACAGCAGCCATATTGTGTTGCGTGCCACCCTGTAGCACAAAGTTTGTTCCGAGTTTGGAAAGGTTTGGGATCTGAGATACGTAAAGCCAAATATTTTTTGGGAGAACGTTCGCCAGGCCAGCCATTATTTCTTCCTTTTTCCATCCTTGTCTTTGAAAATCGACAATATCTGATTGCATGAATACGGCACAGCCATAACCGAAGTCAGGCATGGATTCGGCTCCAAAAGCCTGCTCAGCATAATTCTCAACCGGAATTCCAAAATCTTGGGATGTACTTTGCAAAAAATACCCATTTCCAGCCGAACACTGGGTGTTAAGCTTGAAATCCTTGACCTGTCGATTGTTAAGAATCATTATTTTAATATCTTGGCCACCTACATCACAGATAACATCCACATCATCATAAAACTGAAGGGCGGATTCGGTATGAGCAACTGTTTCCACTATTGCCGCATCTGCACCCAGGACATCTGAGAGCACATCTTTTGCGTAGCCTGTGGTTCCTACACCGAGAATATTCAGTGTAGCCCCTTGTAGCTCCACCTGCTCTTGCACGCTGGCAACAATATCCTTAGTATCTTCAATTGGATTGCCCTTGGAGAGCTGATACGCTTTGACAAGCACGTTTTTGTCTTTATCTAAAAGTACTGCCTTCGTTGAGGTAGAGCCCCCATCCAGTCCTAGAAAAGCATCGACAACCTGTCCTTCGATAAAGCTGGCCGGTGTAAAAGGAACCTTTTTATATTTTTCAAGAAAAGATTCTAGTTCCTCAGTGGAATGACTCAATCCATGTCCAGTACCTTTTTTTTCGAGTCCTCTGCCCACATTGATATATTGCTCCAGCTCAGTAAAACCCACATATTGCCCAATATCATCTTCCTCTTCCTTGCCAAATTCAACGGCACCGATTGCAGCAAAATATTGAGCATTATCAGGAACAATAATGAGTGATTTTGGGTCTACACCCTCCGGAAGTGGAAAATCCCGCTCCGCCCAAACCAGGGGTATATTTTCCTCCCATGCTTCCCGCATACCCCGGATATAAGTGTTTGGACCACCTAACAGCAAGACATTGGGACGCAAGGTATGACCTCGAGTCAAAACAGATAAATTTTGACCAATGATTGCTTCAAACAGACTAGCCATCAGCTCATTGTTGGGAATGCCCTGTTTTTGAAGGCTATTTATATCAGTTTCTGCGAAAACCCCACACTTACCAGCAACATGGTGAAGCTTGACTCCGTGGTAGGCTTGATCAGATAACTCTTCTGCAGGAATACGTAATTTAGCATTAATTTTATCTATAACTGCGCCTGTGCCCCCGGCGCATTTATCGTTCATGCTGGGGATTTTCTTCTTACGACCCGTTTCAGGGTCTTCCTTAAAAATAATAATCTTTGCATCCTGCCCTCCAAGCTCGATAACCGAACCTGTATCAGGATATAGTTTTTCAACAGCCAGGCAAACAGCATTCACTTCCTGGACAAATTTTGCACCGATATGTTTGGCGACATTTTTACCACCACTACCGGTGATAAAGGCATGGATGTTCTCTTTTGGGATTGATGGGTGCTCCAGTTCAATCTGCTTTAAGAATTCCAAAACCTTCTCAGGCTGCTTGGTTTCATGCCGTTGATAATCCCGCCATAAGATTTTATCAGTTTCAACATCAACAAATACCATCTTCACCGTTGTTGAACCCACATCAATTCCAAGTGTATACTGTTTTCCAGTCATGATTATTTACTTCCTTTATACAATGCTGATAATTGGATTTATTAAGCTTGTGCCCCAACACGACCATTCATGAGACCCGATACATGCAGAACGAAATTTGCAGCAGTTCCAACGATTTCTTTCTGCTTGGGAACCTTATACATTGGTTTCTTCAGGGCAGGATGCGTATCCACATATTCTCTCATCTCTTCTATGGTTTTACCTGTAGAAGCGAGAGCTTCCTGAAATTCTTGTTTTGCTTTAATTCTAGCGTTTCCCAGCGCCATCTGAACTCGACTGTGAGCATTTACCTCACCCTCTCCAGAGGTTTCGATGGGTAGATAAATAGCATCTTTATATAATTCAACTACTGCTGCTTGAGCACCATCGGATTGAGTACTGGGCATGCATCCGAAGGGTTTTACACTCAAGACCATATGAGCCAAACCTTTACTGTTATAGTAAATATTTTTAGCCACTTCTAAATGCCCCTCACCACCTGAGGATCTCGTATTGTAGAATGGATGTCCCATCCTTTGTAGCTCGTATTGATCTACCAGCTCATGAAGACCTGTTCCCAAAGACTTTTGTAATCGAGAATATTCACGTTTGAATATTTTCTCTGCCATGGCCATGGTTCCAATTTTCTTCCGGTAATTAATTTCATTCTTGAGGTGTTGGTCGAATCTCCAGAATGGTGCAGCTATATCACCTCTATCAATACCTTTTCTGTCTTTTGCTTTCATCTTGTATTGGGACATGAGATACATGATCCAAGTACCAATGGGTTCCACCAATACTTCAGCATTTTCTGATTCTAGAAATCGAAACATATTAAAATTTCCATCTCCTTCAGTGAGCTGAGCCCAAAATTCACCTGTAATTTTTACAACCGGTTTTACTCGAAAGCGATCAACCTCGATCTGGTCAAATTTCTTTCCTGCCTCATTCAGTGAATTCGTGTATTCTTTACCCGTCAATTGATCTATAAATTTTCCAAAATAATTGACGCTACCCCCAATTTTGCTACCTGCCAAAAACTTGGCCCAGCCCTTATTTACATCAAAGGTTTTGCGGTTTTTCATGACATCATGCAAGAAATCCAGACTTTCATTCATGACCGCGTCAGTTTGACCCTCAGTCACCTCATACGGACGGATTTGATAGCCTACTTCGTTGATCATGTCACCAATGTTAAACCCATTAATGATACCAAGGAAGAAATCCATATTCATCTCTAGCCCAGCTTCTAGTTCGGATTGATTCAGGCCACCGGACTGCTGAAATAAGATGACGCGGAATCCTTCAAAACCTGAGTTACGTAGGGCAAGTCGGTATTCAGCTTCATACATGCCAAATCGACAGGGTCCACAAGCACCAGCAGTCAATAATATATAATTATCAATGATTTCCTGGCGAGAGTGTCCTTTTTTCTCAAGACCCTGTAAATATTGAATCAAGTTTCCAACCGTGAAATAGGTGGGATTACATTGTCCGTTATTTCCATACTCTTTACCCAGTTGAAAGGCGTCTACATCAGGGGTGGGGATGGCATCAGCTTTATACCCAAGGCCTCTGAGGACTCCCTCCATCAAGTGTTCATGGCTCCATGTCAAGCCACCAAAAAGCAGTGTGGTTGTGTCCCGCTGAGATTTTAAAAAGAGATTCTCAACCGGTTTTTCAAACTGTTGAATTTTAGATGTAACCAAACCTGCTTCCCGCTCTAGCCGTATTCTTTCTTCTTCCACCCTCTGTTCAACGAAGGATTCTTTATTGATTAAAATATTTTTTAATTCCTGGGAGTGAATAACGTTCTGATTTGGATCTGTTCCTGAACGTGTAGATGAACTTGTAATTCCACTTTCGGCCATGAGTATATCCCTTTATTCTTTTGTGTACATAGTGGTTGATCAAGTAATTTGACCGTTAACAAGTCAAGGAATATGCCAAGGTAATAAATGGGGCTATATAAGGGCTTACAGGTATATCGGAATAGAATAAATCGAATTACTGCAAGTAAATCATTGCACTACGGAATGTATTTTCTTGCATCCATGCCGAGCTGTTTAATCTTTTGCTGGAGGAACTGTCGCTTCATGCCAAGATATTCGGCGGCTTTTGAAATATTTCCCTTTGTACTGCGTAAAGCCTCGCTGATGAGTGAAGTTTCCAGATCATTGGTATAGGCTTGTTTGGCGGCTTTGAAATCTCGGCCATCCAGGGAATAGCCAACAGAATTTGAATCGCGTCTGAGCAATTGGTTTTCGAGCTGGACATGATCCAGTTCATCACCTGACAATACAACGAGACTCTCAATCACATTGCGTAATTCACGTACATTGCCTGGCCAGGAGTGATTCAGAAGTATTTCACACACTTCAGTTGTAATTTCCAGATCATATTTGTTACTAGTGGCAATGAATCTTTTAAAAAAGTGTTCAGCCAGCGGTAAGATATCTGATCGACGATCCCGGAGAGGTGGAATAGCGACCTCAACTACACAGATACGGTAAAACAGATCCTCTCTAAAATCACCTGATGTGACCAATTGATGTAAATCCTGATTTGTCGCGGTAATAATTCGTGCGTTGCAGGGCACGTTGCTCGTAGAGCCCAGAGGGGTAACTTCCCCTTCTTCCAAAGCCCTCAATACCTTGGCCTGGCAGGCTTTGTCCATGTCTCCTATTTCATCCAGAAAGAGCGTACCATTGTTGGCAAGTTGGAATTTACCTGGTGTGTCTTTATTTGCACCGGAAAAAGCACCTTTTTTGAATCCAAATAGCTCACTCTCTATGAGTTCTTTGGGCAGAGCTGCACAATTGACCGCAATAAAGGGACCATCGGGTCGCTGACCCTGATCATGGATATTTCGCGCAACTAACTCCTTGCCTGTGCCACTCTCACCGGTGAGATGAACGGTAACTTCAGATTCTGCAACCTTATGAATGGTTTTTTTCAACAATCTCATTGAAGGACTCTGCCCGATCATGGATTCAGAATCCTCAGTGAGTGTATCTCTGAGACGTTTGTTTTCAGACTCAAGCAAAATCTTTTCAGTCGCATGATCCAGAATTTTGCGCAATTCGGTAAGTTTATAGGGCTTGGTTACATAATCATATGCTCCGGCTTTCATCGCCGCCACTGCAGACCTTTCAGAGCCATGGGCGGTTATCATGATCACCAGGGGTGGTTCATCTACTTTCTTGAGCAATTGCAGGACTTCAATTCCAGTCAGTATTGGCATACTCAAATCAAGCAATACCAAAGCAGGTTTCTCCGCTTGAATTTTCTCCCAGGTATCACGGCCATCCACAGCTTCTATCGTAGCAAAGCTCTGTTTTAAAGCTCTCATCAGACCTTCACGGGCTACAGCTTCATCATCTGCAATCAATATCTTCAATTTATTCATATTCATTATTTATTTCGGCCCTTGGCATTGTAATGGTGAATTTAGCCCCACCCTCTGGTTGATTACTCGCCGATATTGATCCATTCATGTTGATCAGGTTTTCTTTGACGATGGTCAATCCCAGACCAACTCCATCTGGTTTGGTAGTATAGTATGGCTCAAAAAGATCATCAGGATTCGTTTGAGGAAGTCCGGGACCTGAATCAACAATACTTACTTCAACCATATCATCCTTCTCGCTGGTCTCTATTTCGACGACACCACCTTTTTTTTCACAGGCTTGCATCGCATTAAATATAAGATTAAAAAATATCTTCTTGACCCCCTGTGGTGTTCCGAAAACATAGAAGCCAGGTTTTGTGTGCAAAACAAGTGTCACTCCATTCAATCTTGCTTCTGTATGCAGGAGTACCTGAACTCCGTGAAGCACTTCATCGACTGAAACTACTTGCTGATGGCCACTTTCAGGCTCAGAATATTTTACTATCTCGGATAGAATAAGATTTAAATACTCTAGCTCAGTCTCAATAGTCACCAGGCTGCTTTTTAAAGACTCCCCAGTAGGCATTTCTTCCTGCATGACCTGTACCAGCGTGTTGATAGCACTCAATGGATTTTTTATGTCATGTGTAATATTGGCTGATATTTGTCCTAAAGACGACAGGTTGTCCTGGTTAAGCATAACTCTCTCCAGGTTAACCCGTTCTTCAATGAGCGTTGCATTTTTAATATAAATGGCCAGTTGATTTGCTACGGTTGTTATCAGATGAATATCTTGATTTGAAAAAGTTCTATATAATTGCTTACTGCTGACGGCCATAAGTCCAAGGATCGACTCCTTTTCTTCACGTATCGCAACAATTAACTCATAGCTCGCTTCTGCAAACTCCTCAGCTACCTCTGAGCTGGTCATATTGTAAGTAAGCAGCGGTTCAGGCGATGTGCTCAAAAACTGATTGGTTGCTGCAAAACCGGCGGCCTCTGCTGTATTTGGTCTGATGATAGAAACTTTGTTGACGTCCAAAATATCAGCGAGTTGCTCACTAATTTTAGGGAAAAGCTGATCCAGATTTGTAGATGTTTTCAACTGCTTGCTGATTGTGTGAAGGGAATCTTGGAATTTTCTACTCTCTTGAAAAAATAAAGCATTGATGCGAGCTTGAATATGCACTCGAGCCGGCTGAAAGAGGAAGATCAAAGCTAGAAGTAGAAATAACTCTATAACCTCCACGTTAAAAACCGGATATTGGGTAAGCATTTCGGTTAGATTCTTGATACCAAACTGATATACCAATACGATCAATCCAGCCAGAGTGAAGTAGACCAACGAAGGTCTGACAAATATATTTATGAACTCATATTGAAGTCGATAGTAGGCCAACACCATACCATGTATGAGTGCTAACAATAAAAACACTAAACGGATAGTCTGAGGTGCAGCACTGACAATGTGCAAGCCCCAAAAACTGATCACCGTGACCAGGGAAACCATGATCATCAGGATACCATTTTGATAAAAATAATATCTGAAGCGTTCCCAGTGTTTCATGCCGCTCATTTTTAGTGAAATAACCGCTACGATTAAGAACGCCACCGCCAGCCAAGTGGCATAAGCTTCAAAAAATATGTGCATGCTGGTGGATGTGAGGTCGAGAGTTCTTAATGTGTTCTCCTGATTCGTAAAGAGGAAGAATCCAACCAGGAAAAAGAATCCAATCGAATGAAGAAATGTAAAGGCTACTTCAAAAGCATGCCTACTGATTATCGTTTTTTCTGGATCTCTGGTCTCGCAGTAATATGCACCATAAGCGTGAATGAGTAAGGCAGGGCTAATGCTGATACCTGCCAGAGTGATTATCCAACCCAGACGATTTACGTTAAAGCCCGTGTCAAAGACCAATGTCCGTGGAAAAAGTGCCATAAAATTGCCTGCGAAGTAGAGCAACAATCCCAGTGCAGTCAAGAGGACGATTTTTTCCTGACGCTGCTTTAGTGGCCGACGAAGCAGGACGTATCCCAACATACTGTACAGGATAGTACCCAACAGCGATAGAAAAAGGGCTCCTCCTTCTATCAAACCAAAGTTTGAGACTTGTACGACGCCCATGTTCATCTAAGAGTTTTCACCTTTCATTGGCAGTCCAATGGTCCTCACATACTATTACGCTTCTCATAATTTTCGTCTCAATTGACTCGGTCTTTTCACTACATCAAACGAAAGAATATGCATTAGTTCGAATTTCAAAATACCCGCACCGGACTATGAGCGCAAGTAGGAATCTGATGCTGTCAATTCAGAGAATAGTGAGGATTTTGAATAGTGAATTTGTTAATCAATCTAAATAATACTGACTAAGTATTGCTCTATCTATCTGTGCTGCAGGTGGTTATAAGATTTACTTATAGATCTCTGAGGTGTACTAATACTCCAAATAATTATATAGCCCATACCAGGCGCTATTCCATGAAAAGACCATGTTAATCTGTGGGATGTAGCTATGATCCTTGTCCTTATAGATAGGATCATTCTCCAGATTCTGTGCCGGAAAAACTGCAATTCCAGTATCAAAATAGAAATTTTGATATACCCTGAACTTTGCATTTACCGCTGTAAACGCACCGGAGCGAACCATATGTGAATATTCATCAATTTCATTGATATACAAGCGTGCCCCAGCCAACAGCTCCACTTGCAGACGGCCCGGCCATATCTCTGCCTGGTAACCCAACATGGGGCTTAAACGGGATGGTACCAGATCTGAAATAAGTCTGACCTCCAATGAAGATGTGAGTATTCCCTGAAAAGGGTGGGATAGGTTTATAGGCTTAGAAACCATTGCCGCCGCAAAGGCTGCCAGTCCGCCATCACAATATGGGACGAATAACTCCGGCAAATCCTTCATCCGGTGGAAACCATTCTGTATTTCATCACCACCACAATCACCTTTCCAAACCAGACCTAGTTCAGGCTTCAGCACAATTCCGTTGCTTTCGTAGCGTTTTGAGAGACCTCCAAAAATGAGATCATAGCGATATTCCTCTTTGCGAGAGGTCACATCATTATAGGTCAATGCGAGACGCCAGGCATCCAAGTGAAGACGGAAGAAAACGGAGACAGTTAAAAAATCATCAGGTCCTATATATTGACCTTTTTGACCACGTTCCACATTTCCCGTATTGTTGTCATTGATAACGGCCAGAAAGACCTTGAAGTCATTGACATTATTTAAACCGAGCGATGTTTTTATGTTAAGATGTGGAATGATTGGGAAGGTGGTGGCAGAAATGCTTCCCATGGTGGCAATTACAAACATACATCCAAACCATCTCGTAGACGTTTTGATTCCCATGATACCCCCTCTTCCCATGTCACGTGAGTAATCTTTTAGTCTTACTCCCGTGACTTCTGATTGAGTTAAAGCCTGTCAAATCTGTAAAATATACCTATCTCAGATAGACCATCCATCTACGCCAAGGCTACGATGGATAAATTTTTACTTCATAAATACCATTTTAATGGTTTTGCTGTATTTCCCTGCTTCCAATCGACAGAGATAAACACCTGTACTCACCAACTCACCATTTGCATTGGTCCCGTTCCACTCATAATGGACCCAGCCGGCCGGTCGATCCTGCTCGGTATAGCTCTGTACTACACGCCCCTTCAAGTCATAGATGACCAGACTCACATCAGAGCTTTCTGGCAATCCATAACTGATGGTGGTTGTTGGATTAAATGGGTTGGGTAAGTTCTGCTCCAGTACATAACTGTCAGGAATCTCCAAAATATCATCTATATAAACATAATCACCCAATTCACTCATTGCTGAGAACTCGGACGTATTCCCTGCTGCATCTGTTGCCGTGGCAACGATGTAGTCACCCATTTCCAATCCATAATTAATCGCGGGACCTAAAAAGATCGTCTTTAATCCTTGCTCATGATTTGCCGCGGTGTAAAAATTGGAGTATAGAAATAATTGACCCTCTCCATCTTCATCAGATAGAAAAAACTCAACCACGATAGGATATTCTGAATTTCCAACATTGGAATCGACCAGATATTGAATCAACAGATCACCACCATCATCGACTCCCACATTGAGTAATTCAGGGAAATTCTGTAAATAATTGGGTCCGAAATCAGCATCACCCGGATCATTGGAAGTGATACCATCAGTCCAGGGGTAATTTGTGTTTGTACTCAGGTCAATACCCAGGGCCCCATTATTGTAAATAGAATTACCTGAAACAACTGTACCTGTTGGGTAGGGTCTGATGCCGATGACGATTCCAGCAAATTCATTATTTGCAATCACATTCCCAGCCCCCTCTTCAATCCCACCGAGGAGGTTGTTCCGTGAACCGGTACCCATGAATATCCCATTACCGTCGTTTCCCAGAACCTCAGTCCCTGAGATATCTGTTCCAATAAAATTACCTCGGATAACATTTGAGTGGCTGTTAGAATTAACGCTAAGACCACTATCCCCATTTCCGGAGATGAGATTGCTTGCACCTGGTTCAACACCACCGATAAGATTCGATTCAGATTCACTAATCAGGATCCCTGTCCCTCCATTGGGGAGTGCTATGGTTCCGGTCAAGTCGGTACCGATATAATTTCCTTTGATAGTGTTTGAATATGTTGCCGTTGGCCAACCAGAAGCACCGATATCAATACCATTCCCTTCATTCCCTGAGATAAGATTTCCAGCACCTGGCTCGTCCCCTCCGATGATATTTACTGCAGATAGAATGTTAATTCCAGCTCCATTTCCCAAAGCAATTGCCCCAGTGACATCTGTACCGATATAATTTCCCAACACTTCGTTATTTGCGACTATTTCACAACAGAATTCAATACCTGGTCCGGAATTACCTGAAATAATATTCCGATCTCCAGGATCGAGTCCACCGATCACATTGAAACAGCCCCCAATCGAGATCCCAGAACCATCTCCATTTCCAATGGCTTCCGTGCCCAAGATGTTCAAACCAATGATATTGCCCTGCACTGTATTATGGTTTGTACCTAGATTAATTCCGTTTTCACCATTTCCTGAAATCAGATTTCCTTGATCTGCATTTGTGCCCCCAATGGTGGTAAATGTTGACTCATCATTAATGTCAATACCAGCCCATGTGTTTCCGAGATCGATGTTTCCAGAGGCATCCAGACCTATGAAATTCCCCTGGATAATATTATTGCTACTCTGGTCAAAGAGTACGATCCCCGTTGCATTGTTTCCAGAGATCACGTTCCCTGAAATAGTATTTCCAGGAGCACTATATAGATGGATCCCATTGCCAGTGTTCCCAACATCAATTGAGCCGGTGAGATCAAGACCTATATAGTTCCCAATAACCAGATTCCCTTCTGAAGCGGCTCCATAGAAGTCAACTCCCTGGCTTTCGTTTCCTGATATTACATTAGATGGTGACGCACCCTCGCTACCTATGAGGTTATTAGATGATGAATGAATATCTATGCCATTACCATTGTTTCCCAAATCGATAGTACCAGTAATGTCTAGACCAATAATGTTGTTCTGAATGATATTCCCACCGTTGAGCCATAAATTAATCCCGGCATGAGCAAAACGATTGATAACCAAACCTTTTACTGTGCTATTCCCAGAAATAATTCTTAGACCGTTAGCCTCTCCAGCATTGCTCCCATCTAATTCAATCACTGGACTTCCTGAAAAATCAGGTTCGGTAGTCCCATCTATAACAATGGCATCAGTGATAGTTGGCAAAGCTGAAAATAGCTGAATTGTATGAGGACCCGGACCAGGTATGTCGAATTTGATCGTATCTAATCCAGGATTCAGGTTGGCTTCAAGGATATACTGCCTCAGAGAACCTGGACCATTGTCATCGGTGTTAGTGACAATATATCCAGAAGGAATTATTTCCACGCCACCGTTGATTATAGAATCTGGTATGCCAGCATTATCAAAAAGGATTGAATTGATGGTGATAGGAACAAAGCCAGGCTCAGCGTCACCAGGGATATGGAATGCCAACTGGAATAGCTGTCCCTCCCCATAAATTTCATTTGCTCCGGCAAAGGCGAGGTGTAGCAAACTGTCCGTCTCATTCACCTGGTATGACCAACCAGCAAGTCCCATAAGACCACCACTCAAAATAATGTCCAGAAACTCTAATTCACCCTGGAAGCCATGGATGCTCATCTCCACCGAGCTATAAATGGAGCCTGGAGTAAATTCAACTGACAGAGGCACAATTATATACTGATCAGGAGATCCCAAGACCTCAGAAACAGTCAACGAAGTTGGATTTGCAGTCTCAGTAAAATTATATATAGCAGTCTCCCCACCCAGTGAATCTGGGTAGGTATCGTTAGTCCCGTTCACGGTCTCTTCAGTGATAAACATTATGGTGAGACTCTCTGAGAGATCACCCAGGGCAGCTAACGGGAGGGCAATTTCATATGAAATACCATCAGGACTGGCCGCAGTTTGACACCCATAATAGGTATCCTCCCAGGCACTATCTGTGTTACTCGTACCGATAAATCTGATTATTCCAAGACTATCCAGTGTAGTGTCAGGATGACAACCATCATTGGGCCATGTGATATTGGCAAAATAATCAACCCCAGTCAGCCACCAACCCCAGTTGAGGCCTGTAACAACACTGTTATCTGTGTCAAATCCAATTTGTATTAGTGAGCTGTCAGCTTCCAATTCGTTAATATTACCATCGGAATTGATATCAATCCGAATAAACAAGCTATCCTGATTATGGGTTATATAGATGTCCTCAATATCACCTGAGGCATGGAGAAAATCTCCCACATATTCTTCTGGATTGGGTGCCATGTCAAATTGTGCAACGTTTTCCCAATCAGACATATCCCCATCGATAATTATTTGTGCTATTACGCTATTCGCACAAAACCCAAGCACAGTAATAAATCCTAGAGTGATCACGCATCTATTCCAGTTCATATTTTCCCTCCCAAAGCGCTTTACTATCATCGCAAATTTTGAATCATCACGTAATCTCATGATCCACCTCTATCTTAAGTAAAGCATTTTGATTGTCTCACTATAGTCCCCGGCTTTCAGATGACATAGATAGACTCCTGCTGAGACTGGATATCCTGAATTACTCATACCGTTCCACGAAACGGTGTATCGGCCTTGAGATTGACGGGTCCGTACCAGAGTATGCACCAAGCGACCTTTTAAATCGAATACATGGAGGCTTACCTCTGCCTCGACTGGTAGATCATACCGAATAGACGTGAGTGGATTGAATGGGTTAGGATAATTTGGCAGCAAGTCGTAGCTGACAGGCATCTCACTCTGTTCAAGATTTACAAGTGAGTGGCTTAACTCCACCTGGGCAGCATCAACTTGGAGGTCTTCTTCATTAAAACGGAGCTCGCTCAATGAAATAATAGTTTGATCTTCATTGAATTGATCAGAAACCTGAAATTGCATTATAGCCAAAACATCGGATAAGCCAGGTTCTACTTCACCAGCACTAGCAAATCTCAGAAAGCCATCCTGAATATTCCATTCAATGGCTAGACCATCAGAGAGTTCGCTCCATTCAACTGAAACAAGACTAAGGTGGTGAACATCATAATCTATCTGCCCCTCGAATGAATAGATATTGCTTGGGTTGTGAAGTAGTAGTGGAACTTCAATCATTGCACCTGGTGTGAGCATTACTGATTCCATGGACATGCTCCCGCTGGCAAGTTGCAGATCGGGTCCTGGTATGAAGGGCAGCTCATCGATTAGTCCAACCACAAATTGCAGGATGAGTGTGGCATCGAACGCTGATACGGTGCCATCCAAGCTCACATCAGAGTTCAACAATTGCTGGGGTTCGAGTTCGATTAAATCAACCACATATTTCAATACCTGAGATGCGTCAAAAGCACGGACATCCATATTCAGATCCACATCTCCAAAAAATGCGCTTTCCAGAATCTCAAGACCGCCATCTACCATTACAAGATCCGTTTCCCCGTTGTTGAATAGGGCAGTGTCAATAGTGACTGGTACAAACACGTTTTCGAGTGTATCCGGCACATAAAATTCTAACCAGAATAGTGTCCCTGCCCCCCACACACCATTTTCACTAGTGCCGAGCGTTATCAAGAGTGTATCTGTTTCGCTGTATTCAATGGACCAGTCTGCATCTTGAAGTAGTCCGCCTTCCCTGATAATACCTGTAAATTCCAAATGATCCTGGAAACCTCCCAGACCAATGACAGCTGTATCGCAATTGAAATCGAAGGGGAATGCAACATTTACGGGGAGAGTTATGGTATAATCTGGAGCTGCATATGCCAAAGGAATCTCAAGAAGCACCGAATCAGGACCCGTACCAATTAGATTCCAGACCGTGATGCTATTGTAACCAAAATCAGCTACATACATGGTTCTACCATCTGCGCTCCAGGCAGCACCACGTCCATTATGGACACCACCTGCTGCATAATCTCCCTCAGGGACACCAAATGAATCTAGTTCTTCACCAGAAACTCGATCATAAATATACCACCTGGAATTATGCAGGTCGTCATAGGTGTAGGCATATTCAGAACTGGCAGCATACAATTGATCTTCAAATGGATTAAGACTAACATCCTCAGCCCACATTGGCTGAAACCAGCTAGCATCGTCCATCCACCAGCCACCGATTGTGTCTACAGGTTCATATGGAAACACACCTGGAATGGGACTGTAAAAATGTCTTATCCCAACACCATTCCAGACGCTTCCCAGGTAGAGATCGCGTCCGTCACCCGTAACGGCAATGGCACGATTGTAACCACCTGAATTGTCATCCAATGCGTTGGCCAGCTCGGTGAGATCTGAATTCAGAATCTTGACTGGGTATCCATGAGCTACGGTGCTGATATAAATGCGACCTAAATTATCGACTGCAGGTTTCGTCAGACCACCGGTAACATCTGGAAAATCATATACTCCCATACCTTCACCGGTGAGGTAATTTATCTTGTACATCTTTCCTGAGATTGAGTATAAAATATTACCATCCAGACCTGTCGCCATACCTCGGCAACCGCTGGTCAATGTGTCTGTAAGTCCTTCAATGTTTAGTGTATAGATAGGCGAAAATGGTAACGGGTCTCCCTGTGGGGTCATGGCGAAAATGGGTAAGATATATACTTCCTCACCATTCACCTCAAGGGTGTCATAGGCCCAGGTACCTCCACTGGCATACATCCCATACCAGATATTTCCAGCTGGATCGATGGTAACGCCATGCATGCCATAGCTACTTGAGACATCAAGATCAAATCTATCCAGCACATGACTAAATTCCCACTCAGCATACAAAGAATTGATCATCAAGATAATTCCAACAAACACAAGATGAGTTTTAGTCATGATAGCCCCCGTCTTTTTCCCTACATAGGTTCATCAGTATGCAGGAAATTATTGTTTATCTATTTTTTAAAACAACCACACCTCTTCCAATAGCTGGGTATCTCCTAAGCTAAATCTTTATTGTAAGTATATCATTTTAATCGTCTTAGTATACTGGCCTGCAACCATACGACACAAGTAAATCCCCGTTCCCACAGGCTTGCCATTTGCATTGGTCCCGTTCCACTCATAATGGACCCAGCCGGCCGGTCGATCCTGCTCGGTATAGCTCTGTACTACACGCCCCTTCAAGTCATAGATGACCAGACTCACATCAGAGCTTTCTGGCAATCCATAACTGATGGTGGTTGTTGGATTAAATGGGTTGGGATAATTCTGCCGCAGTGAGTAAACCTCAGGGAGCAGGTTTTTAGCGTCTACCCCTACTGGGAATAACCTGAAAGTGACTGAATCGGTCCAGAAATGATGCCCCTGACTAAGAATCTCAATTCCCAGGTTGATCTCAATTTCCTCATCCAGTTCAAAAGCAAGTACATCAACAGTCATGTATGATGCACGACCAACTTCCCCAGCTACAATATCTCCACAGTGTTTTACTATCTCCGGTGAGTGGATGCGAGCATCAATCGAAACTACACGTACGGCTACATCCGGTACGGTTACTGAATCACTCTGGTTCAGAAGTTCAATGTGAAACCGAAAACGGTCTCCAGGATTAGGAAAGTCTGGATTAACCCCGATAAGTTCAGTCAGGGTCAAGGGACCGGTGGTGGTGAAGCGAGCCATATCCTCGTAGTAGATATCCTCCCCATCCAGCGTGATATTGAGGTCTGCCAGATAGTGTTGCTCCACATCGGCGGGAATGGTCCAAAAATTACCAAAGACTTGATCATTAGCCTGCTGATCTCCATGAGCACCATCATCGAATAGTTCAACAACAGCGATTTCATTCTCGGCATTGTCACGTATTGGCACTGTAAGATTGAGACCTGCAGTGAATGGCATAAAGGAATAAAAGAATTGCTGATCACCTGGCTCAAGCGAGGTAGCATCTACAAACAGGGAACCGTTTGTTCTCCATGAAGGTGAGAATTGAGAGCTGTTGCCCTCTGCATCTGTGGCTGTAGCAACTAGATGAGCCCCAAAACCTATATCAAAGCCAAGGTCAGCCGGAACAACAATGGTTTTAAATCCCGCATCAAAATCTTCATCGCTATATTCATCTGTATATAGCAGAAATTTTCCCTGGGGAGTTGGTTCAGGTTCGGCGAGAAAGAATTGGGTGGTAAGTGGGTATGTAGAGTAGGTAGGAGAAGAATCAACCTTATATCTGATCATCAGATCGCCATCCTCTTCGACCGTCCCAAAGTCTATCTCAGGATAATTCTGGATATTATTGAAGCCACCATCACTATCGGCAGGGTCATTGGGAATCGGGTCACCAAACCCAAGAACAATGCCCATGGGCTCATTATTGTAAATAGAATTTGAAAGGATTGAAACATTCCAGCCACGTAGCTCGATGCCATTATCACCATTGTTGGCGATAAGGTTACCCAGTCCTGGCTCCAATCCTCCAATTTCCACATGATTCACATTATCAGTGACGAAAATACCGCACCAGGCATTGCCCAAGGCTGCTTCACCAGTCACATCAACACCGATTTTATTGCCCAGGATCTGATTGAATTGTGTGCCTTCATTCCAGAGAGCAACTCCGAAACCATCATGACCTGAGATCACATTTCCTTCGGTCTCAAATTGGCCACCTATAACGTTGTGGTGCGAACCTGATCCTATAACAATACCATGTTGATCAGACCCATTCCCTAGAGCTACTGTGCCACTGGCATCAGTTCCAATCAGGTTGCCCTGGATAACATTTTCCCAGGTTCCAGATAGCCAGATTCCTCTCGTGGTATTCCCTGCAATGACATTCCCATTGCCAATAACATTGTGGTGAGTTTCTTCACCGATATACATGCCATCGCCATCGTTTGGAACCACGTAACCCCCGGCGGCATCCGTTCCAATTTTATTACCTTGAAACCCATTGTGGTGACATTCAAAACCTTCGTCCGGGATTGCTATTAGATTTATCCCCGTAGCACTATTCCCTGAAACGGTATTCACATTGAATTGATTGTACGATCCCATGACATCGATGCCAATACCATTGGCTTGGCTTGTAGAGCCAGTTATGTCAGTTCCGATGTAACTCCAGATGATTGCATGACCATTTCCTTCAACAAGGACGCCAGCACCACTAAACCCGGAAACATTCATGCCTATCATCCTTGAGTAAGCAGCAGATGGTCTGAACACTATGCCGTTAGTTTCCCCTGCGTTCATCCCCTGAACGGCGACGGAGGGATTTCCAGCCCAATCCGGTTCAGAACGTCCGTTGATATCCACGGGATCCTCAACAGCCGGCAGTTCGGTCTGGGGCTGTATATAATGGGGACCCTCACCGGGAATATCAAACCATATGATATTGTATCCAGGATAAGCATTTGCCTCTTCTATAGCTGCCCGCAGTGTGCAATCACCATTGCCAACGTCACAATTTCCGTCACCTGGATCTGTATCACTCTCATCACCAATAGAATTCACTGTAAAATTGGGAGACTGAATGTATGTTTCCAGAAGGTAGAGACCCCCACCTCCATCAGCCACAGCGATCCAGCCCCAATCGTTGTATAGACCTTTGGAAAAACCCCCAGTGTTAAAATAGCCCACCTCGAGAGGGTTAATTGGATCGGCAAAATCTATAATTCGAACACCTTCCCAGGCATCCAGACCATATACAAAGCGACCTGAAACCTGCACATCCTCAACCCGGGAACCAATAGCGATCCCACCAGCATCAAATGGCTCCTCTGGATTAGAGACATCAATAGCACGCACTTCTCCATTATCGCGATCAGCCACATAGGCGTATTTGCCCGAAACCGCCACAGACCAGGTATAAGAGAATCCGCCTAAATTGCTGATATGTTGAGGGGAGGCTGAATCACGTACATCCACAATATTCAAACCACCACTTCGACTGGCAAGATAGAGAAATCCATTGTTCAGGGCTAATTCATAAGGACTAGAAGGCAGACCATCCAGGCTCCCAAGCAGTTCCAAATTATTTGGATCACCGGCATTTATAATCTGTAAATCTGGACTTCCGACCAGGTAAAGCAGACTGCGATACGCAATCACATTATTAACCCATCCTTCATTCCAGGTATTGATAATCTGTGGGTTGGCAGGATCCGATACATCGATGATCTGGAGATTTCCACCGTCAGCAACATATAGATTGCTCCCTCTACCAGAAAGTTTATAGGGTGCTCCCAGCTCAATATATCCAACCTGGAGTAGACTCCCTTCTTCAGATATGTGATAAACACCCACTCCCATATTTCTATGACTTACATAGGTATATTCCCCTGAGGTATAAACATCAAGAGCATAGCCTCCTCCAGAATTTTCATTTAATAGGACTGGAGATATTAAATCACTGATATCTATCAGCTTGATACCCCCAATTGAGGATGCCAGATATAAACTGTCTCCCTGAATATTGATCGCATCGGCATAATCCACCTCAAACATCCCGATAGAGTCGGGTGCTGTGAGATCAGAAATATCAAGAATCTGAATCCCGGCATACCTTTCAGCCACATAGGCAATAGTATCCACAACTTCTACCCAGAGGGCGCCGTCAGGTGTTGGAAAATATCCTATCTCAAGAGGAGTCGTTGGATCAGCAACGTTGATCATCCGTATGCCATCTGCCCCCTTAGGGAGATAGGCAATAGTATCTACCACATGCACAGACCAGGCTCCATTTTCTGAAGGAGCATAACCAAGTTGCACAGGCGCTGCGGGGTCACTGACATTAAGTATGTATAAACCCGATTGAGATGCAGCATATGCAATGGTATCAACAACCTGAGTATATTCGAAAGCTGGAGTTTCTACCGGTAAAAATGTACTGGCCAGACTAGGCAGCAGTGGATCAGAGATATCAATGATCTGCAAACCCTCAGTATTATTCCCCAGGTAAGCATAATCGCCAGAAACTGAGAGGTCCCAGCATTGTCCTTCAAAATCGATTTGCGCAACCAATGTTGGGTCAGTTGGATCTGAAATATCAATGACCTTAAAGCCATCACTCCAATTGGCGATATACGCATAATTCCCTGATATCGCGATACTGCTTACAATACTCTCGGTGATGACTTGACCTACTGGAAGCAAATCATCGACTCCTAGAACCTCGAATACCGTTCCGCTGGCTGCATATACATAATCACCAGAGGCAACTGCAAATGGACAATATCCATATGGATTGCGACCTGTTAATTCTACTCCATCAGCATCATAATCAGCCAAGCCCAGGCTAATAAGAAGCATAAATACAATACCAACTCTTACAAAAAGCTCAAAACAGTTTCTGTGTGTGGAATACATAATCCCCCCTGTTGTTTAAACGTCAATATCTCAACGCATTAATGAATATCTGCATGCTATTCTTAGCATAGTATGCCATAATAGTGATGGAAAGAATTGAGGGGCCAGACGCGAGACGCTAAACTCAGTATGTGTTTTATCCAGTGGGATAGTCAGCTAAAGCATGTTGCCATTTATCAACATATCGCTTTATCAGTGTTCAATTTATAACTCGATTTGGCTGGCGAATATATGTTACTGTATATATTTGTACAAGCAATTATTTCATAATAGCATTTCATGCTATAGAGGTTGCACATCTGCATATCCTCAAATACAGATTATCACAAATTCAGTATAACCTACTGATATGCCGTGTATTACAGTGATTTGATAAAGTCTATCCAAAAAATTATAGATTAGGTGGGTTGCTATTCTCCAAATGATCCTCACGCTGAAAACCTCAAGACTTGTGTCCTATTGGGATGCAATTTCCTCAAAATGGTTTATCATACTCCATGTCACTTATCGAGATGATACTCATTGCAATCGGTCTGGCTATGGATGCCTCAGCTGTATCGATGACAGCCGCTGCTGCAGGATTTGCCAAAGACTACAGGGCCGTATTTCGTCTCGCTTTCCACTTTGGACTCTTTCAAGCCGTCATGCCATTCATTGGTTGGCTTTTAGGGTCGACAGTAGTGGATTACATCAGTGCATGGGATCACTGGATTGCCTTCACCTTATTGGCTATTGTAGGTGGTAGAATGGTTTTCTCCGGACTTTTACCTGGTGAGAATCGGCTTATGATTGATCCAACTAAGGGCTGGACTCTGGTCACCCTCAGCATCGCCACCAGTATAGATGCCCTTGCAGCCGGACTCAGCTTTTCCATGCTCAATGTCAGCATCTGGCTTCCATGTCTCCTCATTGGATTGATTACCTTCATTATGTCCGCCTTGTCCACACGTATCGGTAAAGCTGCGGGGCAATGGTTGGGACAAGGGGTCGAAATCCTGGGTGGACTGATTCTGATTGGAATTGGGCTGAGGATATTAGTCGACCATCTCTCTTGATCCTCCCCTCTAAAAAGTAAATCTCATTTGATCAATATTCTATTCCAGTGATATATGTCATTCACTTATATACGTGATATTATTTATCTTCTTTTACATATGCTCGAACACTATCATGTGCGCAATCAATTGAAAGCCCATTTATAGGAGGGGAATATGAATATTTTGCTACACAAATTAATGCTTCCAGTTTCACTGGTTCTTTTATTTGGAACCACATCACTGGAAGCCAGGAGTTTCCGCGTAAATCAATTACCCAATGGTAGCTCAGTCGGCTGTGGTGGCTGTCATGTTAGTCCATCCGGTGGTGGCGCCAGGAACGCATTTGGTTCTCTGGTTCAAAGCTCATTTCTCACTGGGGGTGGTGATGTGAATTGGGTTGCAAACCTGGCCACTGTTGATTCTGATGGTGACGGTTTCACAAATGGACACGAGCTGGAAGATCCCTTTGGGTTGTGGTCTACCGATAGTGCCAACCCTGGGAACTCAGCTTTTGTTACTAATCCGGGTTCCAGTTCTGATGTACCTAGCGGTGAAGCTGCCAAATTCTCCCTGCATATGAATATCACTGGAATGTCTCCGCATACAGGTCAATATTTTGAAATTAGTGTGGTTGATGTCGCTACCGACTCCGTTGTGGCCAACGAGGAGATAGCCAGTATCGTTGATCCTGATTTTGAGTACGTATTTATGCATGCTCTCGACGCTGGAGCTTCCTACAATATTGATATGTGGGCTGATCTCAATACCAACGGCAGCTATGATGCTCCCCCCACCGATCATTCATGGCGGATTGAGTTAAACAATGTTTCAGACAATACGGCACAAAATTTCCAGCATAACACCGATTTTACTGATCTTGGAGGAACCGTATCCATAGATTCGGAGACTTTCCAGCCACAAGATTTCGTACTCTATGAGAATTATCCCAATCCGTTTAATCCTGAAACCAGTATACGCTTCGAGCTGGCTTCTGCAGGACATGTCAATCTGGATATCTTCAATATTCGCGGAGAGCAGGTTGCTCAGTTGATTTCCAGTGAGCTCAACGCTGGAGCACACCAGGTACAGTGGTCAGCTAAAGATCTGGCAGGTAATGATCTCCCAACTGGTATCTATATCTATACCTTGAGACGTGGTGCACAGTCCCAATCCAAGCGGATGATGTTATTGAAATAGTGCTGAAATTATAGCCCTTACTGGGCTCAGAAATATGCAAACGCCCCTGATCAATTCAGGGGCGTTTTGTATTAAACATGTTTTCATATGTGCCCCCCTCGCCACACCGAAGAAATAGTCACCTCAAACCTCCCTGCTTTCTATAAGCTGTTGATCAACAAGCAATTATGGATAAATTAATCACCAATCTTGTTCGGTTATAATGAACTAATAAGCATTTGAGGTTTGCATGTTGTCCAAACAAACCATTCTCCATTATCGATATATGACTCTCGTCTATCTCGTATTCTTCATTAGCCTGAACCTGTACACTTGTTCATTCTATTATCCCTCAGATTCCAATCCCACAAAGGGTACAAATTCAAAGACATGGTACCAGGATGAAGTCTTCCAAAACCTGCTGGATAAACAGACCAATTCAACTGAATCAGCACAAAATAGTGCTCGCCTGCTGGTAAATGGGATCAATAGTTTTCCTCGACGATATGAAAATATGAGTACGGCTCAGTTTATTTTTGTCAAAACCTTTTTGTTTACAGATGATGAAGCAGGACGTCGTATGGCCTCTGTGCTTTCAGAACGTGCCCGTGCTGGTATTCCTGTGGTAGTTCAATATGATGTAAAGGGTTCCATAGAATCTGTTGATGTCCTCGTGGATATGGCTCAACATATCAATCTAGGTTTGCCCTTGGGCGAAAAGAACATCATCCATGAAATGAGAGCAGCTGGTGTCATCATCGTACCCAGCAACTCACCCAGCCGACCATATGAGATGGATGAATGGGCCGATAATATTCGAAGGTTAGTTGAAAATCCTGTTGCAGCTCTGAAACGCTCAGGTGAATCATTGATCTTGTATGACTACTGCGATCATGAGAAGTATTTTATCACAGGACACACTGGGGGTAGCATCCGCGCCATCGTAGGAGGTATGAATATAGCCGGTGAGTACGCCCTGGGCGGTGTGGTCGGTCGTCAGGATTCGATTAGTGGCAAAGTAGGCTGGCATGACGTTGACGTGGAGATTCAAGGTCCGGCAGCCAGGGACATCTATCAGGAATTTTTAAGAGATATGCAGGTGCATACTGGGCGAGATCTGCCAGCTGCTCTGCTGGGAGTAAAAGAAGCATTTAGCCAAAACCAAAATGGCATCCAGGATAGCGCTAGAGTCCGTTTGGTGGTGCATCATCCCCTTACTGATCGTAGCCGTGATGTTGAGGAATTGTATCGTGTCCTATTACTAGCAACACCTCCCCGGGAACCTGTATTTATTGCAACTGCATATTTTGCGCCCTCTAAACGCATTAGAGATGCCATCATTGCCCACACAAAACTTGGTGGGAGTGTTACTGTGCTGACCAACTCAATTGAATCAAACAATCACCCGATTCTTTCTGTCGCCTCGAATTATGCAGCACTTGAAATAATGAAGGAAACAGACCAGTTCTATCTGTATGAATGGATTCCAAGACCTAGAGCAGGCGAGCAGACCATGCATCAGAAGCTTGCATCATTTGGTCACAATGGTCCCGTTATTATTGGTTCTTTCAATCTGGATGCCCAGAGTGCCATCCATAATACCGAATCCGTAGTACTGATAGATGATCTGGCACTCAGACAGGAAATTGATCAACTGACTGATACATATTTAAGCCCATTATATTCAAAACAGATACTTAGAAATGACCTTGAAACCCAACCCATCTTGAATCAGATACATTCATTTCTCACCCATGAGTTCGCCTGGTATTGGCTGTAGATCAGTTTGCATTTCATCTGACCCATCACTGTTCTTATCATAATATGTGAGAAAGAACTAAATCGATTCCAGTATATTTAATTTGCATATGTAATCGTCTTAATGGCCTGATTGACAGTTAGTTACATTATTGTATTCATGTCAATATTATGCATAAATCTCTAAAAGTAATTTATCCCTTCAGATGAAAATCAGGGTTCATTTACCAAACAATTCTTCGTTTCTCCTGATAATATTTGTAAACTTGCTGTACTAACAGGGGAACACTAAAATGACTCAAGCAAAACACATTCTGAACTTATTCCTAATCTTGTTTTTTAGCTTCACTGGTATTCAAGGCGCTACCGTTTATCTCGTCCTGGGTTCGGATACAGCCATCTGGGATGGTATGTCAGTCAATCGTTATCATAACACCTATAATCAGGCACTCTACACAGATCCATCAATGAATGCCTATGAAGTCATGGATCCGGTCTTTCGGTCACAATTTGTCGATTCATATGGCCAGACCATGAAAATGACCTGGTGGATGATGGCCGGAAACATATTCCGCTATGCCACCAATACCAATTTCCCGGTTCCCAATATCATGACTCTCTATCTGATGCAGAAATATCATGGAGAAAATGTTCTCATCAATGGGGATGAGTTGTCCCTGCATTACCACACCTTTTTCTGGTCAGATTATGACCAGGATGGCATGTATTTCTGGAACCAGTCACTTACCTTTGGTGAATCCCGAGATGATTTTGATGTGACGCTTGCTCAATTCCTGTTGGAGGAGGATGTTTTCCCTGTCTCGTTTCGTAGTGGTTGGCATTTTATGGATAATGAGTGGCAACACTATCTGAATGAGCTACTCCCCTACAGCATGCACAATGCCTGGCCAGCCAATCGCGTCGACCAGGAAGAACCTTTGGACAACACTTATAACTGGTCTGAGTCTCCCTCCGCTTTTGTACCCTTTCGACCTGACCATGATAATTACATGGTGCCTGGCGATGGTCCGGGCTGGAACGTCCGCTCAGCCTCATTTGGACAGGTCGCAAATTCTAACATCATGAACTCCATTTTTGAAGCAGCCAGTAACGGTACCGATCAAGTTGCCTGCCTTTGGGCTCACCTGCCTGAAACTGATTTCCCGGAAAAGATGGCCACCATGAATCAGTTGGCCCATGCAGCAGCTGATATGTATCCTGATGTGGACTTTCGTTATTGTACGGCCATTGAAGCCATGCAACTCTGGCGGGGAACCGCTGATGTGACACCACCTGAGGTCAGTATCGTTAGTCAGGGTTCAGAAGACAATCTATTCTATAATATTTCCTCAAATGAACCCCTTTTTATGCCCCAGCCCTTTGTCGCCATCAAATACAAGGATGAAAGTTACTTCAAACTCGAATGTATCCAACAAACTGACCTGTCGTGGAACACTGAAATCATCCCCTATCCTTCAGAATTAGCAAAACTGGGTGTAGCTGCCACGGATACTGCAGGAAATCTCACAACGGAATTTGTCAAGCTCATTCCGGATGACATCTATATGGACAATGAAGATCTAGGCTATACTGAATTATCAGGAACCTGGAGTAATACTGACAATGCAGCCTGGGGAGTTGATGCTCGAACAGCTACAACCAATCAAAGCGACCCGGCTCACGTTTCATGGGCTCCAAACGTCCAGGAAGCTTCCCTTTATCACCTTTTCATTCAGATGCCGGCAACTAACTCATCAGCTTTTCCACTACAGGCTGTTATTCATTCCAATACGGCAATTGACACATTGGAGCTGGAGGCACCCTTGCCTGCCCATGAATGGATCTATCTGGCGACGATTCCCCTTGATGCTGGTCAAACCGACGTGCTTGAGCTCATGAGCGACATCTCAGAACCAGTCACTGGCGCAAATCTGACTGTGGATGTCATCAAACTCTCCGCCAGAGTTCGTGATAGAGACATTCATCTCTCCAGCCAGGCGCTAAACTTTGGAGAGATCAGCCTCGATCGTACAGTCTCTCAAAACCTGAGAATCAGCAATCACGGAACTGAAGTCTTGACCATTCAAAATATTGAAAGCTCCAGAGGTCATGTTGGTTATGAAATCGCTCTACCCTATCAACTTGCAGGAATGACTGAAATAGACCTCGAGCTAAACCTCCACCCCCTGGATTTGGGTCCACTTGAGGACACTCTCAGGATAAGCTGTGATGACACCATGCACCCTGAGATGGAGATTATCATTACAGCAAATGTGCAATACCCATTTTACGTCGTGGATAATGAACAGAGTGATGTGTATAGTGAATCTGGTGAATGGTTTACCAGCGTAGCACAGGCCTGGGGACCATCCAGTAGATATGCCTGGCTCAACGCTGGCGCTTCAGCATCTTTTCGTCTGGAACCCGAAGATGCGGGATATTATGAGATCTTCGAGATCGTCCCAACTACCATTAATTCCAGCGATGATGCCCTCTACATTCTAAAAATTAATGGAGCACCTGTTGATTCAGTATTTCTGGATCAGAATGCTGGTAGTGGTAGCTGGGTAAGTGTAGGCAACTACTATTTACCTGTGGATACACCCATTCATTTAGAGGTCCATGATACTGGTAACAGTACTGTTGGAGCAGTACTCAGAGCTGATGCAGTGAAGCTTCAAATGCTTGATCCAAGTGGTATAGAAGCGGATGAAGCTCACCAAAACCCACACACTTTCCAACTCAATCAGAATTTTCCCAATCCCTTTAATCCTACGACGACCATAGGCTACCAAATTCCATATGACTCGAAAATCAAGCTCACCATATTTGACATTCGTGGACAGGAGATTGTAACCTTGACAGAAGGGTATCAAAGTGTGGGTCACCACGAGCTTCAGTGGTCAGGCATAAACCAGGCGGGACAAACTGTGAGTACGGGTGTTTACTTCTGTCGTCTGATCAGCGACAATTCTCAGCAAACCATTAAAATGCTTTATTTAAGATGAGTCAAATGAAATCCATTAACCCGGCTACTGGCAAATTAATCGGTGAATATCCGGTTTATTCTAATGATGAGACTACGGATATTATCTCGAAAACTCAGGCGACCTGGGCAAGCTGGAAAGTAACGGATTTTGAACAACGCTCCATTCTGATGCATAGTGCAGCGAGTGTCTTGCGTAACGAGAAAGACGACCTGGCACGAGTTATGGCATTGGAAATGGGGAAAGTTATGCATGAAGCTCAGGCTGAAATTGAAAAATGTGCCTGGGTATGTGATTTCTACGCCGATAATGCCAAAGCTTTCCTGGCTGATGAAATCGTTGAAACAAACGCTTCAAAAAGTTTTGTAAGCTTTGAGCCCATCGGAATTGTACTGGCAGTTATGCCCTGGAATTTCCCATTCTGGCAGGTATTTCGCTTCGCGGCACCTGCCCTTATGGCTGGCAATGCCGCCGTACTCAAGCATGCTTCCAATGTTCCAGCTTGTGCCCTGGCGATTGAGAAAATATTTGTTAAAGCTGGGTTCCCAGAGAATCTCTTCCGAACACTTATGATTTCAGCCAGCCAGGTGGAAGCTGTGATCATGAATCCCTACGTGAAAGCGGTGACCCTGACTGGTAGTGAAGCTGCCGGGATGAACGTTGCAGCTATTGCTGGTCGGGAATTGAAGAAAACTGTCCTGGAACTGGGTGGTGCCGACCCATTTATTGTGCTAGATGATGCAGATATAGGGACTTGTGTGAATACCGCTGTCAATGCACGTATGATCAACAATGGACAAAGCTGTATTGCAGCCAAAAGGTTTATCGTGGTTGAATCACGACTTGAAGAATTTGAAACCAGAAAAACTGAGCTTATGTCAGCGCTGATTGCAGGTGACCCACTACTTCCAAATACACAGGTAGGACCCCTGGCACGGGCTGATCTGCGTGCTGAATTGCATGAGCAAGTGCAAGCAAGTCTTGATGCAGGTGCCCGTCTCCTGCTGGGAGGAAAATCTATTCCAGGACCAGGGTATTTTTATGAACCTACCATTATTAGCGATGTGAGAGCAGGTATGAGTCTCTACCGAGAGGAAACATTTGGTCCTGTTTCCACTATCATCCCTGTAAAGGATACTGATGAGGCGATTGGAGTGGCCAATGACTCCGAATTTGGTCTGGGTGCTTCCCTTTGGACAAACGATCTCACTAGGGGTGAACACCTCGCTCGACAAATTGAGAGTGGCGCAGTATTTATTAACGGGATGACGGTCTCTGATCCCAGACTTCCATTTGGAGGAATTAAACGCTCCGGTTACGGGCGTGAGCTTTCACATTTTGGTATACGTGAGTTTACCAATATTAAATCTATCTGGATCGCATAGCTTCAGTTTAAACTCAATATCATCATTTAAGTATATCCCATAACTGCCTATACATCAGGCGTATATGAACATTATATTAAGAGTTCTCGCAAAGTAATGGATAATCAGATCACCATCATCACTACCTCCCAGGGAAAATTATTGAACCAAAATAATGGTTTTTTGGATTACTTCAGAGATGAGAATAATTAGTGTCTGTCCATAAAGTTAGTTTGTATGCAGATGCTATTACAGTTTCTGTATTAGATTCACAGATTCCAGATCGTCACCCCGAGCGGAGTCGAGGGGCTATTATTTTGTATCACAGTATGTTATCCCTCGACTCCGCTCGGGATGACGACCAAGAAACAACAAGTAAAACATCAAAAAAAGACTTTTTAGACAGACTTTAATTAGCCCCTTGCTTCATTAGATTTGACCGATTAAATAATGCCTTATATTTGAATCAACACGATGAAGAAATACTACCATTGTTGGATATTAAAATTGATAGCTCATCATCCTTTGAGTATATACTAATTGATTTGTTGTAAGCTGCTCTGACCAGATGCCCAATTTACCAGGAGGTTCGCATGTCCGCGACTGACGTGACATCACAAATGAGAGATTTCGGTGACTCTACTGAATACAAGCGTGACCTGGGGCTCATCGAAGCCATTTCCATTGTAGTCAGCAGGATTATCGGATCAGGGATATTCAGAACCCCTGCCCCTATTATGGCTCTGGTCGGTTGTACTTCATTGTTTGGTCTGGTGTGGGTACTGGGAGGGGTTGTAACCATATTTGGAGCTGTAGTCTATGCAGAGTTAGCTGCGATGATGCCTCGCTCCGGCGGTCCTTATGTATATTTGAAAATGGCTTATCACCCTTTCTGGGCATTTCTACGGGGCTGGGCCATGTTTTTTGTATCAGAGACTGCCGCTATTGCGGCTGTGGCACTCATATTTGGTGAATATCTCAAAGCACTCTGGATTATTGCTTTTGGAGAGGCTTTTGGGCAGATAACACTCTACCTGATTGCCCTCACAACCATCTGGCTGCTCACCATCGTTAATCTATTCGGGGTTCAGCTCAGTGGTAAAATTCAAAACTTTTTTGGTGCTATTAAAATTGTTGCAGTTGGTGGTATTATCGGTGCCAGTTTTACGAGCTGGTCGACGGGCTCATTCTCAAATTTTGTCAACCCCCTCATGCCTGATGCATTTAACGGATCCACATTTCTGGCTGTTGGTGCCGCTTTACGCTACGCCTTTTTTGCCTTTAGTGGCTGGGAGGGTGCCACCTATATCGCTGAGGAGGTGAAGAATCCACGGCGTAATCTGCCCCTCTCCCTTTTTATTGGTATCGCCGGGGTCATGGTTTTATACATGGGCGCAAACTCCGCCTATCTCTACCAATTAACTCCAGCTCAAATAGCTGACTCCAAGTGGGTGGCAACTGAAGCCATGAGGGTTGCCCTGGGAGCCACAGGCGGGATCCTAATCTCAGTCGCCGTCATGTTTAATACTTTTGGGAATGTAAGCACTCAGATTCTCTGTAAAGCCCGCGCCTGGCAGGCCATGGCAAGGGACGGAATGTTTTTTAAAAAGTTTGCAGTTCTCAGTAAAAAGCACAAAACCCCTAACAATGCTTTGATTGGTCAGGCTCTCTGGGCAACCGTCTTGCTGACCTTTGCAGTCAGTGCAGCCAACTCTTACGAGACCATTATTGATTTTTTCTCAGCTACGAGTACTGTGTTCAATCTGATGGTGTTTGCGGCCATTTTTGTTCTCAGAAAGAAATATCCCGACGTTTTAAGACCGTATAAAGCCTGGCTTTATCCCTGGAGTCTGATCATTGTATTCGTGATATATGCGACATTTTTTGTTATTACGCTTATGACAACTTTAATTCCATCCCTCATCGGTCTTGGTTTGACTAGTTTGGGATCGATTTACTATTATTTTTACATCCATAAGCGCGATAAATTAGTAGCGAAATAATTTTAGTGCAGATGCTTGGTCCTTTGAAATGGGGGATAAAAATATAAGGTGAACACCAAAATTGACTGATAAGATAAAACCGCATGAAAGCAGTGAACAGAATAAGGCTCAGAAAGAGATTGAAAGACTAGCTTTTTTTCCACTTGCTAACCCCATGCCCGTCATTGAGGTAGATTTAAAGGGCGTTCCCAGCTATATAAATCCGGCTGGGATCAAACTACTTGACCAAATGAATCTGGATATTTCTCAAGTTTCTCAGATCTTACCAAAGACTTATAAAGCCGATATAAGTACCTCTGCGTCAGACCAGAGTCAAATTCCTTCACGTGAAGTGTCTTTGGAAGGGATGCACTTGCTCTGGTCAGCCTACTTTCTGCAGAACCAGAATCTGCTGCACTACTATGCTACTGATATCACCAACCTGAAGAATACCGAGATTGAGCTCATCTCCGCTAAAGAACAGGCCTTGAAGAATGAGGAGGTCAAAGCCTTATTCCTGGCCAATATGAGTCATGAAATCCGGACGCCATTGAATTCAATTCTTGGTTTTACAGAACTGATCGAAGAAAAAGTCACCGGCAAAATTGATGAGGATTTGCAAGTCTATTTTGAGACCATCTATATGAGTGGTAAACGACTTTCGCAGACGGTGCACCATATACTTGACATTTCACAAATTGAAACGGGGACGTTTGAGCTAAAGACGGAGAAGATTGATCTGGGGGAAATCATAAAAAATTTGGGGGCTTCATTCAAATCGGCCGCCAAAGCCAAAGATCTAGAACTTCATATCAATGTCCCAAATGCGGATATACATATCGTTTCTGATAAATATTGTGCTTCCCAGTCCATTTCCAATCTGATAGACAACGCGATTAAGTATACTAACTCCGGCCATGTCAGTCTAACTACTGAAATTGTCGATGGTTCTGTGAGAATCACTATTGAAGATACGGGTATTGGGATGTCCAAAGAATACCAGGATCACATGTTCAATGTCTTTTCTCAGGAAAGTACGGGCTACACTAAAAATTTCCAGGGAATGGGTCTGGGACTAGCGCTTGCCCATCGATACCTCACATTGATCAACGGCAAGATACGCTTTGAAAGTAAGCAAAATATTGGCAGCAAATTTATAATCTATTTTCCAGGTGATGCATCAGTAACCCCTGCAACCAATATTGCTGAACCAGGTTTGTCTGCTCCGATCGTTGAGCTCGATGCCTCAAGTGAGGTTTCAAGATTGAGTATTCTTGTTGTTGAAGATGACCCCAACTCCCAGAAGCTGGCTAGCTTTACTTTAAAGAAGGACTATACACTTCATTTTGCTGAATCAGTGGCCGATTCCAAAGTGAAGCTCAATGCTCATGATATTCAGCTAATCTTACTGGATCTATCCCTCCGAGGTGATGAGGACGGGCTGGATCTGGCTAGATTCCTTCGAGCAGATGATAAATGGGATCGGGTTCCCATTATTGCCTTGACTGCGCATGCATTTGCCGCTGATAGGGACAGATGCATGGGTGCCGGCTGCAACGACTTTATGACCAAACCTTTTCGCCTGGCGGAATTAAAAGAAACAATTCAGCGTTTGATATAGTTTGGCATCAAATATGAAAGAACTCTTTAGGTAGTAAATAATCACGGGGGGTCAATTCGCATAATCAGAAGCCACTCCTTAAAAAAATTAGGGAGCAGGTTATCCTGCTAAATCGCTATGAAAACAAACTGGAAACAAACTCTTGCCGTCAGGTATTTTGGATTCACCAAGATACCTCTCATATTTTTTGTAAGACCTCAGGTACTTCAATTGGATCAAAGCCAATGTATTATAAGAATTCCCTTGCGCCAGCGGACCCAAAATCACTTGAAGAGCCTGTATTTTGGTGTTTTAGCTGTAGGTGCTGATCTCGCCTCAGGCTTGTTGGCAATGCATATGATAAGTAGGAGTAGCCATAAAATTAGTCTCGTATTTAAAGATATCCAGGCGGACTTTTTAAAGAGAGTAGATGCGGACGCCATTTTCACCTGCACGGATGGTGAAAAAATAGATGCACTCATTCAAAAGGTTGTTGATTCAGGTGAACGGCACCACCAGAGCATTAATATCCAGGTCACAGCACCAGATAAATATGGTGATGAAATTCTGGCGAATTTCACTCTGACCCTGTCCCTAAAAGTAAAAGAGTAGTTATACCAGTTTAACTCCAGAATACGCTTAGCGTGTCATACTTCCCTTCGACTAAGCTCAGGGCAGACAGGCTCAGCAAGACACACTTTTTGTCTCCCTGAGGTGGTACACTGAGGTTCTCGAAGTGCTCTCGAAGGGTAAAGGTTATCCAACTTAATTACGCGTATTTTGAAATGTAAATGGTATTATTCTGCCGGTCCAGCCAGGATTTCCTGAATCTGTTCAGCTGATGAAAGTACTTCAATCGCTTTCATAACGACCCTGTCATGTTTCAAAGAAGCTGCGATACGGGCACCGCTCCCTCCTAAAACGTTGGACATTTCTCTCTCAAGCCCTGCGAGAATTTGAAATTTAATATCCAGAAAGGCTTCCTGCTGATATTTATCCTCCAATTCACTCAGGGATTTTTTCAACTCAAGAGCGTCATCATAGATATTACTGGTAGAATCTACGACTTTGTCCATATCACGAATCCAGCGATTGAGCTTTGACTCAGGAATAACATCACGCTGGGACATCCACTGGTAAAAACTGTCTACCTCACTATCATTGAAACGGATAGGCAGGGTCAGTCCAGGATGCGATTCTCCATAATCCAAAGCATACTTAAAAAATAAGCGCTTGCGCCAGAGTGCCCGCTCAAGATCGCTGAGAGGAAAATCTTCGGCCACAATATCCGGTTCAACTCCACCGCCCCCTTCAAACTCTCTGCTGTTATCAGAATGAAACACAGTATCCTCTGAAATAAGCAAATCTTCATAGATCACATCACGGGCAATTTCGCGTTTCTGGATTAGTCGTCCACTGGGTAGATAATATTTAGCGGAGGTGAGCTTTAATCGCGTATCAGGGGATAATCTGGTCACAGTCTGGACCAGACCTTTTCCAAATGAGGCTTCACCGATAACTACAGCTCGATCGTAGTCCTGCAGGATGCCGGCCAGAATCTCCGAAGCAGAGGCGGATCCACCATCAATGAGAATGGCAACCGGAAGATCATCGCTGACAATGGGACGTCGTCTTGACAGATACTTTTTATTTGACTGGTTAATGCGACCCCGTGTTTCTAAAAGTATGGCTCCCTGTTCAATAAAAAGGTCGGCACTCATGAGCGCTGCACTGAGCAACCCACCTGGATTCCCACGGACATCGATGATAAGTGCTTCCAGATTGGTCTGGTTCATTTTGCGAATCGCTTTTTCCAGATCTTCAGCAGAATACTTGGAAAAATTAGAGAGTTTCACGTACCCTGTTCGATCACGGAGCAATCCAGAATAACTGACATCTGGTACTTTTATCAATTCTCGAATCAGGTTGAACTCTAAATATTCTCGCTCCCCTTCCCTTTTAATCAGGAGTTTCAGGGTCGAACCCTGCTCTCCTCGAACCATCCGGGCAGCCTTATTGAGTTCCAATTTTTTAGTCCACACAGAATCAATTTTAACAATCCGATCGCCAGCATGAATACCCTGCTGATATGCAGGTGTCCCATCCATAGGTGAAATCACAATCAGAGAATCATTCATACGACCAAGATGAATACCTACGCCACCATACTCACCTGTGGTGATGGCATCCAGGCGATAGGAATTATTGTCATCAATATGCTGGGAGTAAGGATCTAATTCACGTAGCATACCCACAATAGCTGCATCTGAGAGCTTTTCGGGGTCGATTTCGGCTACATAGCGATCCAGAATGGTGTTAAATACTTTTTTGATTGAGGCTTCACCTTCAACCCGGTCAGATTGAGCCTGAGTGTATAACTTGGCAGTCCAGCCCGTCAGTAGCATAAATGTGAGAATAGGCAGGATTGTGGACCGATATTTCAAACTGTGGGCTCCAGTATCTGATCAACGCGTTCAATAACCTTGCGTTTCAGAAGTTCAATTGTCTCACGGCCATCTAGCAACAGAAACCGATGCGGTTCATCCTGGACCAACTGCAGGTATCCATTCCGAGTCCGTTGTTTGAACTCGACATTTTCAGCTTCCAGCCTATCTAGTTCGCGATTATCCATTCTGTTTTCAGCTGTATCGAGGGGAGTGTCCACCAGGATGGTCAGGTCTGGAGTAAGATCACCTATCGCCACCTCTGCAACCTTCTGGATATTTTCGAGGGACAGATCGCGACCATATCCCTGATATGCAATGGTACTGTCAACAAAGCGGTCAAGGAGTACGATTTCACCACGATTCAGAGCAGGTAGGACCTTCTCTGTGATCAATTGATTCCGACTTGAAAAATAGAGTAGCATTTCAGTCGTAGGGCTCATTTCAACATTCTCGCGATCCAGAAGAATATCCCTGATTTTTTCAGAGATCGTGGTACCGCCTGGCTCTCTGTAAAGATGAACACCATAGCCCCTATCAAGGAGTTCATGGTAAAGCATTTTGCACTGGGTGGATTTCCCAGAACCGTCAATACCTTCGAAACTTATGAGGAGGGGTTTATTGGTTTTCATGTTTTCTTTTTTGCCAGTTGAATGAGTATCCAGATATAATCATAAAAGCTTAATGCTGCCAGAAACCAGGCTAGAAGAACCACAAATAAATAAGCGCGCTCTCCGGGCCAGGATCCAAGTAGTGTGAACAGAAACAAGATGCCCATTCGATCCCATCTTAAAAAATAGAGTCGCGGAAGATTGATTGCATTCAAATCATACTTCATTTGAAGATTTGTAAGTAAATATATACCACTAATCCCAACCAGACCGGCAATTCCTGTCCAGATATGACCCTGAAGCCATAAGTGAATACTCAATCCCAGCATGAGGGGAGCTTCTTCAATAAAATGCTTAAAACGACTACTGGCAACACTCCTGTCAACAAAAAGATGAAGCTGTACCTGATCCAGGAATAGCCAGATCGCGATAAATAATGCGGCCCAAAAGTAAAGTCCAAAAATCAGCGTGAGGATGGCGATCCCCTCTACGCCAAAACGAAACTTATTGAGTCCACTTGAATCAATTTTGTTTTCCTGAACCTTCTCAATGGAAAAATTCAGTGCTTTTTTCATTATGCGCTGTATAAAGCGGGGATAATTAAAATCATCCCTGGCATACTCAAATGCTTGATTCGTGGTCATGCCTTATTTCCTCCAATTATGATTACTACCTCCCCTTTAATGCTGCGCGTATCCAACTGTTCCCTGATCTCTGAGACTGAACCACGGATAAATTCTTCAAACTTTTTTGTAATTTCCCGGGCAACCACAACCTGCCTGTCCCCCATGTATTCACCAATGTCCTTGAGGGTTCTGGCCACTCGATGTGGTGATTCGTAAACAATAATCGTCCGCGGATCCTGAGCCAGTAGCTTAAACCGTGTCTGACGTCCCTTCTTGCGGGGTAAAAATCCTTCAAAGGTGAATCGATCTGAAGGGAGTCCAGCCGCCACAAGACCAGCCAGCATTGCAGATGCACCTGGAATGGGTATGACCTCAATATTTTGAGCCACAGCCGCTCGGACCAGATAGAAACCTGGATCACTGATGAGGGGTGTTCCAGCATCAGAAATAAGCGCGATATCGTCGCCACCTTCCAATTTTCGTAAAAGTCCTGGTGTAGCCATTTCTTTATTGTGATCATGATAGGAAAACATAGGGGTGGATATCTCATAATGCTTAAGTAAAACACCTGAAACACGCGTGTCTTCGGCAGCGATAAGTTGAACCGACTTTAAGGTTTCAACAGCCCGAAAAGTAAAGTCACCAAGATTTCCTATGGGTGTAGAGACAATATATAATTTTCCGAAAGACATATATGCTTCAGCGGGGCTTAAATACGCCCCGCCCACATTCGAATTTTAAAGATCGAAAGAGATACCCTGTGCCAGCGGTAAATCCTTACTCCAATTGATAGTGTTCGTCTGGCGACGCATATAGGCTTTCCAGGCGTCTGACCCTGATTCACGACCACCACCGGTTTCCTTCTCGCCACCAAAGGCGCCACCAATTTCAGCACCAGAGGTACCAATATTAACGTTGGCGATACCACAATCGGAACCAATGTGAGATAAGAATCTCTCGGCATGCTGCATATTCATGGTAAATATGGCTGATGAGAGTCCCTGTGGAACCGCATTATGTAATTCAATGGCTTCATCAATAGTTTTAAACGGAATGATATAGAGAATCGGTGCAAATGTCTCACGCTGGATGATATCCCATTGGTTTTCACCAAGTACTATGGTGGGTTCAACAAAATATCCAGCTCTATCTTTAAGCGCTTTTCCACCGGCAAGTATTTTTCCACCCACCTCTTTGATTTCCCTGATAGCCTGCTCATATACTTCCACAGCACCGGCGTCTACCAGAGGTCCCATGAGGGTTCCATCTTCCAATGGATCACCTATACGGACCTGTTTGTAGGCTTTCTGTAGTCTCTCTATGAAGGAATCCATGATCTCTTCCTGAATGATAATTCGACGGGTGGAGGTACAACGTTGTCCTGCAGTTCCCACAGCACCAAATACGGTGGCGGGTATAGCCATATCAAGATTGGCTGTATCATCAATAATGATGGCATTGTTGCCACCCAATTCAAGAATGGTGCTACCAAAACGTTTGGCAACCACTTCACCCACATGGCGACCCATAGGTGTTGATCCAGTAAACGATACAAGCGGGATACGTTTGTCATTTATCAGGCGCTCGCCAATGACAGAGCCACGACCGATAACTAAATTGAAGATTCCTTTATAGCCATTATCAGTCAATACCTTGTTACAGATATTCTGTACGGCTATACCACAAAGCGGTGCTGTTGATGATGGTTTCCAGATGGTCGTATCCCCGGCGATAGCAGCCAGAAAGGAGTTCCAGGCCCAGACAGCTACAGGAAAATTGAAGGCTGAGATCACACCAACCACACCCAGTGGATGATATTGATCATACATTCTGTGTTGAAAGCGTTCGGAATGCATGGTGCTACCGTAGAGCATGCGTGACTGACCCACTGCGAAATCAGCAATGTCAATCATTTCCTGAACCTCACCATCACCCTCCTGCTTGATTTTTCCCATCTCGAGGGCAACCAGACTACCCAGGGCATCTTTCTTCTCTCTCAGAGCCACACCCATCAGGCGGACTAATTCTCCACGAACTGGGGCAGGGACCTGACGCCATTCTTTGAAAGCTTCATCAGCTTCGGCTACAACCTGCTCAAAGGCTGCTTCTGTACACTGATACACATTGGCGATGATTTCACCAGTGGCAGGATTGCGGGATTTGAGGACATCATCTCCTCCAGTTGCCAACCAGTCTCCAGCACCTACACAGGCACCCGCGTTAAATTCTTCAATACCTAATTCTTTTAGAAAGTCCATATCTACCTCTTTTGATATTTAATAATTAACATATAATATTTTTTATGTCACTGCTTTGATAAAGTTTTGCGAGCTGAAAAGAATATTGCTGTCAATTCACTAGCTTCCTTACACAAGTCATCAACTTTAACATGCCCTATTAATTCTTCAATCTTCAATCTTTACGATTTCCTCTTTAAATGCAATCCCCAATGTCTCTAACTCAGCCAATACCGGCTCATAAATTATAGGATCCACCGGGATGCGAACTCCGGTGAGATCAATTTTCCGTTCAAGGATGAGCTTTGCTACAATAGCAATTGGCAGTGAAACCGTACGAGCCATAGAACTGCTACCTCCAGGGATTCCATAGTCAACCAAGGTCGATGTGATATGTTCCGTATGATCATTAAAAGCTGCTTTGAAACGATGCTGGAGAGCTACCATATCCCGTTCTCCCTCCCCATAGGCCATCTTTCTACTCATTAGACCGGCCAGAAGATCTATGGACATCATATTCTCAAAACGAATCTGTTCTTGATCAAAAAGACCCAACCACTCCAATGCCTGGATAACCTTCGAATCCTCAGCGAGATTTAACTTTTCGGAAATCTCCATACGAATACTCTCAGGCTTGAGGTCATTCAAGTCTGCCAGGATATTGGCGTAACTCTTTTCCCCTGCTTCAATGGGACGTTCTTCCAGGAGATTCAGAGCTTTAAATGCCAGAATGTATTCATGCCAACCGGGATAGCGCAAAGTTCCGCGTTGTAAATATTCAATATTTCCAAAACCGTAGCTATCTTCGTATGATATCGAGTCACGATTGGGATAGGCTTCAAATTCACGACCATCAATGGTCATGGATGTTGTCGAATGAAATAATTCATCCGGACTGACTTCTTTGACTGCCCCGCCCTCTATATAGCGTGCAGCACTTTTACCTGCCATGAGTACTCCTTTGGGGCTCCAGGAAAATTTGTAGCCAAATGGATTATCATTGGCTTCCGGTGCCGGCAAACCACCACAAACTGAAACAAATTCTATGATTTTTCCGCCACGTTTGCGAATATCATGGATAATCTGCATGGCGGACATGTGGTCAATACCTGGGTCGAGTCCAATTTCACACAGGAAGAGCAAGTTTTTTTCACGGGCTTCAGCATCGAATGACTTCATCTCATCCGAAACATAAGATGCATTGACCATATGTTTGTCAGCTCGAAGACAATGTTTGGCAACGATACCATGGAGGGTATTTGGCAACAGTGAAACCACCAGGTCTGACTCAGTAACCAGTTTTCCCAGAATATCTGCATCGTTGACATCCAGAGCTGCAGATTTCCCCCGGGGATGATCTGCGATGGCTTTGGCCGCATTTTCCTCGATGATATCAGCAACAGTAAGTTGAAAATCAGTATTTTTAAATAGATAGTCAATAATTGGCTGTGAAACCAGACCAGCCCCCAGGATAAGTACGTGTTTGCTCATTGAATTCAGTCAGACTTTCAGATAATTATTTAAAAATTCAAAATCAGGCGTCAGTTTTCCAGCGTGGGCAATGATAGCCTTTTTTACCTCTGATGGGAGATTTAGGCTCTCATAGGGCTTAGAATAGTCACAGGCACCCATGGCAGGAACAAATGGGATCAGTGCTTCACCAAAGGCCTCCGAGGCTTCTCTGGGCAATTCAGTGGGTAAATTGTCAACGGCCATGACCACAGGACCCTCCCCTTCAAAGCCCATCCTTTTTTTCCCGGTATTGACATCATGGATATAAACTGGATCAGGACTCAAGGTTGCCCCCGTGTTGAATTGAATAGCGCCATCGATATCGCAGGTTATATCACCCACAATCATTAAGGTTTTATCCGATTCGTAGTGAGCTTTTATGTCTTCCAAGGTGACAAGCCTGGGATAGGGAGTATCCCAGTAAATGCAATTAACCAGCATGTGCATTTTTTTAAGGTAGGGTTGAAATTTTGCACGATATTTTTCAGGATGATTGAAATAATCCTGTAATTCAAATACAGCACTTGGATCGACAGGTTCAAACATGTCCTCTTCTTTGAACACTACTTTGATAATTTGCCCGTTCATTGCATCCAGATCTGTGGTAAGCAGTTCCTTAGCAGTGATTTCATGCATGGGCAGATTGGCCAATATTTCCTGGGCACCTCTGGAGACATTGCCATAGCCGGTCACTCCGATGACAATGGCAGGTTTATCAGCCAGCCAACGGCTTATTTCAGAGCCTAGAATCTGTAGTGAGAGGTTGATCTCTTCAAGATTGGCATAATCCTGAGCCTGCTTGATCTGCATAAAAGGATTATCCACACCGAGCACTTTGAGACGTTGTCCATAAGACCAAAGCGTATTCACCATCCCGGCTAAGCCTGCATGACGGCCAAAGAACACGAGACGTCGATCCTTATCATCACGAATAAGTTCATAATCCAGGAGTGTGGCCCCCGTATCAAGTATATGTTGAAGCATGGACATATTGTAATCCTGGCCCTTAATGGTATGCGAGAAATAAAGGTAGGCTTGTCCGGCATGAATATCATTAACATCGATTTCTTTCACTGCCATAACCAGATTTGCATCCATCAGATCATTTGACATTGCAATGTCCTGTGAAAGGAATTCGTCATCTTGAAAGACCCGCTGTGAAGAAGGTTGGACTGTGATGGTCAGCTCAGGATTGTCCTTGTGCAATTGCTTGATTTGCACCGGAGTTAAGGGGATGCGACCTTCACCAGGTTTGTGCTCAGATATGATTCCAATTTTAGCTGCCATCAGTACGGTATTCCTATCTTTTGAAGTCCAATTTAAATAAAGCTTCGCAATATAATTTAGGGCGCTCTTGACTCAAGGTTTATGCTGTTAAATGTAGGTCAATGAATGAATATTTAAGCTGAATTATTGGACAAGAATAATCTATTCCCCGAGTAGAACTGGGGAAATCATAATTCAATATTTTTCATTGAGTTATCTAGACGTGCTTGATCAAAATAATGCTATTTAATCCAACCTATGATGCTTTCACTCTCTTTGGGAGACTGTGTCAGGTTGATTTCTACTTTGGATAGCAGATCAGTTACGAAGATGTCGAAGTCAGCGCCCCCCTCAGGCATGGGGCGTATAGTTGCCAGAAAGCGTGCCTCGTTTGAGAGGGAACCCTGTCGAGATTTGTTCCGATAGATTTCCCGTGTTTCCATGGTCTCTGGATTGTACAGGGCATAAATTCTATTCCCATTTTCATCCCGCTCTTTGGATGAAAACAGGATCTCTCCCTGTTCAGTCCACTGCTCCATATAAACAAACTGATTTACAAAATGTGCCTCACTGGCTCCGGACTGAAGATCAAAGAGTATGGATTTAATGGGTTCAACAACATCACCATTTTTATCTGGAAGGGGAATCTCACGATAGATAAGTTTATTACCCTCCGGATTTATTAGCGGCCAAATATGTGAGCTTAAACCCTGATTCTTCGTGATCTGTTGAATTTTTTCTGCGCTGATCAGATAAATGTTTGATGATCCGCTCATAACCAATGAGGTCTGGTCGGGCATGGACAAATAGACTGACTTGCTATCGTGAATCACCGGCCAGGCGCCTCCCCTAACCATGATGATCAGATAATCATCAGCCTGCCACTTACCATTTACCTTTTCAATCGGACCCAAAATATGGACTGCCTTTTGATCACGACCATTATCCACCAAAAATGTTATAAATTTCCCATCGGAACTCACTGAAGGCGTCAACACGATTTCATTTTCGTAATCACACCTGAAAATGACGTCCGATCCTGACGCATCTCTAATAAAAATAGCGTCTCGCCCATCAGATTCATTAATGTAGGCGATCGTACCCATGCCTGGCAAAGTCTGACCCGGATCCAGAGGAGTTGCTCCCAGTGATGAATGCCCCATTAATGTGACAAACAACAGGATGTTTAGGCTGTGGATAAAATTTGATGGAGTAGAGGATATGCGTAGCAAAGTGAAATTCCTTATGGGGTGGTTACAGGCCGCTAGTAGGTCAAACCATGGCTGTCTTGTTTAAATCAGCTATCTTTCTTTTAATTGTGACGGCTTATCTCAATCCCGTTTTTTTACGCTTATTAATTTTGATATTGACCCACTCATCGATCATCTGATCCAAAAATTCTGGACTCAAATCTCGATTTGGATACTTCCCGTTCTCAATTCGTTGTCGGCAAGCTTCGAAGAGAATTACGGCTGCAGCAACTGAAACATTCAAACTTTCAACCATGCCGAACATGGGAATTAGAATATTGGTATCGGCGAGCTTGGTCAACTCTGAGGATACCCCCCGGTTTTCATTGCCTAAAACTATGGCAGAGGGTTGCGTCCAGTCCACATCATGTATTGACACGGAATCAGTGCTGAGCTGAGTCGTATAAATCTTGAAACCCCTCTCCTTTAAATCTGAAGCCAGCTTCTCTGGATCCTGATACTTATTCTGTTTGACCCATTTCTCCCCTCCTGCTGTCACCTTGGGATGTAGATCAGGGAAGTGTTCTCGCGTATAAAGCAATTGAACTTCATCAATACCGACAGCATCAGCGGATCTAAAAATAGCGCCTACATTGTGAGGATCATGAATATTTTCCAGGATGACGGTTAAGCTGAATTGCCGGTTACTGGTAACTCGCTTGATCGTCTCCAATCGCTTCGCAGTAATGGTACCTACGATCTCGCCTGGAGGTGTATTGGATCTCAAATTCAGCGTCTTAGAATTTTACAGCAGTACCGAAGGCCATGACTTCAGCAGTTCCCTGCATAATCATCGCAGTTGAAAATCGGACACCAACGACGGCATCTGCTCCCATGTCAGTAGCTTTTTGCAGCATTCGTTCAATAGCCTGGTTCCTGGCGTGTGCCATCATTTCAGTATATTCTGGAACTTCACCACCAACCAGGGTTCTCAAACCGGCTACAATATCTCTACCAATGTTACGAGCCCTGATGGTACTTCCTGTCGCGACACCAAGATGTTTGGAAATTTGCTTTCCTGCCACTTTCTCTGTTGTATACCATGCTACCATTTTTCTCTCCTGAATTTTTCAGTTTTACGCATCTCCATGCGTTGAATAATGACATAAACCAAGGCTGCCACAATCACGAGAATAAAACTTGTGGCCAATACCCGTTCAAAAGTTGAGACCGCCTCTCCTTGCCACAGATCCCAGGCAATACTGTGTAATCCAATACTTGCCAGGATAATCATACCGGCTACAAATATCCGCGAGAAGAGATTTGAATCCCCTCTTTGGGGCTGGTTATTCTTCGTCTGGTTCACCGAGAGCCTTTAAAAGTTTCAGAGTATAGATTCCAGCATCATGGCGATCTGTCCAGGTAAATTGAATGGCGTAATGTCCTACCCACCGAAAAGATTGCAGCTCATAGGTGCTGGCTGTTTTCAACATGGGTAAGCCAAAGGTCTTATGTCCAAAGAGATCGCTTTCGCCTGAGCAATTTGCACAGGGACAAGCGTCTCGTAGTTTATGATAATCAATCAGTGCTTCATCACCATCATCCCAGCGAATGGCTACGCCTACAGGAAGTTGGATGAGTTCTAGTATTTTCATGTTCATGAATCCTTTCGACGCAAATATAAGCGCTTCAAGCGAGACAGAAATAATTATCGAAGATAGTCTAGAACGAAGACATCCTTGTTCTGAGACCTCTAGCATCAACTCCTCGCTGTCATAGTACAAAAAAAGCCCCGGATAGTTCCGAGGCTTTTGTGTCAAATGTTTCAGTGCTTATTCTGAGTGTTCCGCAATATAAGCAGCCTCGCGCTTGCCTTCTTCTTCATCTACAAATTTGAAGAGGATAGCACCAATAACAAATAGTACCACTACAGATCCTATACCCCAGCGTGAGGCAATTTGGCCGATGGCCATCTGTTGTTCAGGCGTGTTAGCCAGTGGTCCAAGTGTGCCTTTAATGGTTAAACCCACTACACCTATCAGGAGCGGGCCAAGGATTGCCGCAAACTTACCGAGCATGTTATAGAAACCGTAAAATTCACCTTCCTGTCCCTTGGGAATCAGTCTTGAGTAGTATGAACGACTCAATGCCTGGATACCACCCTGGACCAGTCCAATTGCGATGGCAAGGGCATAGAATTCAATTGGTTTGGTCATGAGGACACCATAAAAGGTGATAATAATGTATGCGAATATTGCCAGATAAATGGATTTTCTAACACCCCATTTTTCACCAAGTCTTCCAAAAACTATGGCTGCAGGGAATCCAACGAATTGAGTAATTAGGAGAGCAATTATAAGGTCATTTGATTCAAAACCAATTGACATGCCATAGTCGACAGCCATTCTGATAATCGTGTCAACACCATCTATATAGAACCAGTAGGCCAGTAAAAATATTGAGACCGTCTGCAGGTGTCTGATCTTCTTCCAGGTATCAAGATACTGTTTAAAGCCTGCTTTAATGACAGCTATGCCACCCATGGTGCCTTCTGGTTTCTTCTCTTCCACCCAAAAAATAGTAAACAGAGTGAAAAGACCCCACCAAATTGCCACAGACAGGAATGATATGCGAACTGCTTGAGCTGGTCCGTCAAGTCCAAAGGTATCGGGAAAAAGTGTCATGGCCACATTCAAGGCAAACAGGACTCCTCCTCCGAGATATCCCATACCAAAACCCAGACCTGAAATTCGGTCGATATTTTCTTCTGAGGTTACACTGGGAAGGAGGGCATCATAAAATATGTTAGCCCCTGAAAATCCGATAATACCCATGATATATACGAAAATTGCCATTTGCCAATTCCCTTCCTGTACAAGGAAAAGACCAGCGGTCATGAGAGCACCTAGGTATGCAAAAAAGATCAGGAATTTTTTCTTGGCGGAACCCTTATCAGCAATGGCACCTAAAATGGGAGCCATTAAAGCAACAATGAGACTGGCAACAGAGTTAGCAGCACCCAATTGAGCTGTACTGACATTTACATCTGCGCCAGCACTCCAATAACTTTTAAAAAATATTGGAAAAAATCCTGCCATGACTGTGGTTGCAAATGCGGAATTTGCCCAGTCATACATTGCCCATCCCCAGATACCTTTTTTGGTTTTATCCATGAGTTATCCTTCCTGTGTACGGATACAGCACAAACTGTAAATGTCACTCGTTATTATTCTACTGAGATGTTAAGACTTCGTAATCAATATAGGCAGCTCGCCTAATATGCGAAGGAAATTCTTGCGACGCTGTTGGTCAGTCCAGGCTGGGAGTTGAATCCCAGCCTGGATATTGACAATTCAAATTGTAATTTTGGAGATGGTAAATTTCCACATCCAGGCAAATCCGGCCAGTGCGATTGCGAACAACGCAATTCCCAAGCCCCAATTACCAAATATCAGATGTCCAATGGCGAAAGTGAGACCCCATATCATGGCAACTCCGGCGATCCAATTTCCCAGGAATCCTTTGGATACTGGTTGAAGCGTATGCTGAATTTTGCCCTCGATTGGAGCCCACCAGCCTCCGGGTTGCACCCGCTGATAAAACCCAATCAGAGTTTCTTCACTCTCAGGTTTTGTCAACAATGTTACTGTCAGCCATGAGATGATGGAGATAGGAACTATGATGAGTAGCTTTAAGTGAAATTTCATGGTAACCCCAATACAGGATCTGGTCCAAAAAGCTCATATGCCATACCAGCACTAACGGTTTGGTAATAGGCTACAATTTCAAATACTATGGCCAGCAACAGTGAAGTACCTAGAGCTGTAATTTCTGTCCAGGCATTGATACGCCACCAGAACCAGCGTAATATCAGGACCAAGCCTATACCCGCTCCCATAGAAGCCATAAATTTCCAGGCTTTTTCTATGCTTTGCATCTGCATGGCTATGTAGGCTGCCATCAGCATGAGCACAACAGTAGCAATCTTTGAAATAACCACATAATGACGCTGAGCTGTTGCATGATTTTTAAAGGTCGCTTCCGGTCTGAAGAAGCGTTTATACACATCATTGATGATGTAAGACGCTGCCCAATTTAAGTGGGTATCAATTGTTGACATAAAGGCAGCTAAAAATGAGACCACCAGGATTCCTCGCATCCCACTTCCCAATAACTCCCTCATAACCAGCGGGTAAGCAGCCTTGGTGCCGAGCTCGTGGCCGCCCAAATCGGTAAACATGACTATTGAGGCCAGGGCTACTACAATCCAGGGCCACACACGCAAGGCATAATGAGCAGTCTGATACCAGAGCGTCGCAGCCAGGGCATGACGTTCATCTTTAGCTGAACCCATCCGCTGGATGATGTAACCGCCTCCATCAGTATTGTACATGGACCACCACAAAATGGTCATATATACCAGGAATTGTGAAAATGGTGATTCCCAGAAAGCGATTGTAAAGAATCCTGCCTCTGGTACAGGAGGAATAAAGCTGAGCGTATTTTCATGCACAATGGGTGTCTGCGACAATTGCTGCTTCATACCCTCTAAGGTGGCACTCAATTCCGTAGTTCTCAGTGAGTCGGATGCTGCCGCTAGTTGTGAAGTCACCTTTTGGATGCCAATTTCAAGGGAAGCATGCTCACCAGTAAAACCACGCAGTTTCTCCAGCAGCACATCCATTCCACCTACATAATTCACGGCAATGATGGCCAAGGCAATGGATCCAACCATGGCGATAACAAACTGTACCAGATCGGTGACCACCACACCCCAGAATCCTGATAACAGGGAGTAAGTCAAGGCAATGGCAACACAGATCCAAACGGCTGCCCATTTATCCACATCCAGCATGACTGCAGCGATGGAGGCCATGGCATTTATAACCCAGCCCATGACAATGAAATTGTACATTACTGCAAAGAAACCAACTTTGAATAAGCGTAAGCCGGCGGCTGCCTTACCAGAATATCTCACTTCGATAAGTTCATTATCGGTAAGCACCTCGGCCCGTCTCCAAAGCCTGGAGAAGAGGAAAACTCCCAACAAGCCCGCCAACAATTGGTTCCACCAGAACCAGTTTTGCCAGATACCTGGACCACGCACAAATTCTGTGACTGCAAGCGGTGTATCGGCGGCAAAGGTCGTGGCTACCATTGAAGTCCCAACTACCCACCAGGGTAAGGTCCTCCCGGCCATAAAGAACTCACTTGTGGAGCCGGCTGCTCGCTTGTAGAAGAAGATACCCACTCCCATTGAAAATGCGATATAGGCACCAATTATTGTCCAATCCAGTACTGACAAAATCATCTGGCAGAGTTCCTTTCAGGTCGAATGGCGGTTTTCAACTATTCAGTTGGAGCAACCGTTTTTTTTCCAAATTCCGGGTCAATGGGTAAATATTTCAGCATAATCAGACCCGGGATGGTGGCAACCAGGACCCAGATGAAAAACATCTCATAACCAATAGTCTCCTGTAGCCATCCACTGAACATCCCTGGTATCATCATTCCCAAGGCCATAAAACCGGTACAAATCGCATAATGAGCTGTTTTGTGTTCCCCTTCAGCCACAGTGATCATATACAGCATATATGCAGTAAACCCAAAACCATAACCAAATTGTTCAATACCAACCATGATTGCAATCATGGTAAAATTTTCAGGTTG
>Ga0233429_1000690_pt1 | contig 49747 bp, 47 predicted proteins | sample SI_118_April2016_3_FD_179879 | JGI IMG/M metagenome (GOLD analysis project Ga0233429, IMG submission 179879) | Seawater microbial communities from Saanich Inlet, British Columbia, Canada - SI_118_April2016_135_MG | ecosystem: Environmental > Aquatic > Marine > Inlet | place: Canada: British...
CTGATATATCCCTGCCATTTCTGATAGTTGATGAAATGTATTTATCAACCCAATAATCAATGTTATTTGTCTTATATACTTTCTTATTGGCTTTCTCAATATCTTTAACAATTTGATTATAGATTGTACTAACATTGATATTTTCATAATCATTTAGTTTTACCGCGGTGTATTTATTTTTTTTCTTGAGTTTGGTGATTGGTTCATCATTTTCCACATCATATCCAATCACTTCATAAATACCATATCTACAAATTAGATTTTTTGTTCTTCCATCGACTCCAATACTGAACTTTGGGTGGGCGGAAAGTCTATACCTTCTTCTCTCCTTTTTTACCCACTTCCTTACATCACCTATTTTTTTCTTTTCTTTTGTTGTTAATACCACAATAATAATGTGTTGTTTTAATAGAAATTAAATGGATTATTCAAATAAAACAAGGAAAAGGTGATGTATAAAGTGATGTATATTTTTAAAAAACTAATTTATAGAGGAGAAAATATAATACTTGTTATTAAGACAATACATTCGTAATGCGTAGGTCAGCGGTTCGATCCCGCTCAGTGGCTCAATTAAGCTCCGTTTTTATTCGGGGCTTTTTTTGTGTATAAAATTAAACTGTAATTACCGAATCGTTTATCATTAACTGTGGGGAAAAATCCATGAATATATCGATGAGAAAGAATATCTAAACCAGCGGCATGTACATCCTGAGCCAGACGACCATAATTATAGTTCCGGACATGGACGTTTACAAATTTCCCTCGACCAATATTAAGTAGGTTTTCAAATACAGCTGCATCGCCCCTGATTCTTTCTTGCGGAACACTCAATGCCAATATGCCATCTTCTGTTAATAGGTGTTTGACATCTTTAAGCATTTGAATGGGTTGGTCCACATGTTCCAATACATGCATCAGGGTAACGGCACTAAATCGGCCTGCATTTTCTTTATAAAAACCATTTTGAATATGGTGGAATTGATTCAGTTGGAAATTTGTTCTGTTTCGATTTACAGAATCTAAATGAATATCAGCACCATGAATACGGTTATGGCCAAAGTATTCGGATAAAACTTCCACCATATGTCCCGTAGAACATCCCATATCTATAATCGTGCCGCCATTGGCATGGGTTTCAAGATAACCAGCAATATGATCCATTTCCCATTGTTTATAACGCATCACCTTACGTCCAAACAATACCTTGGCCTGTATTGTATATTGATAAGGCAAATTGTAAATAGATCGATAGTTATTTTTTATTTTATCAGTCAATCATTCATCCACGATTGCCCAAATGGTTAATTGTCCGCGACTACGCAGACCGAAGTGTAACTATTCTACACCCAGTAAATCTACCTCAAAAATGAGAACTGAATTTGATGGGATAACGCCCATATCACGGTTTCCATACCCCATACTAGGTGGAATAGTTAGTTTACGTTTTCCCCCAATTTTCATCCCTGGAACGCCTTGGTCCCACCCTTGAATTACTTGTCCAGCACCTACGGTAAACCTAAAGGGTTCCCGTCCTGGGTTTAAAGAAGAATCAAACTTGGTTCCATCTTCTAGCCAACCGGTATAATTCACCGTAACGATACTGTGTTTAACCGCCTCTGTGCCTTCTCCAACAATGATATCTTCTATCATTAATTCACCATCTATCACTTTATCTTCCTTACTGCAACCCGCCACTAACATGAATATTGCCAATGCAGGTATTTGCCATTTTAGTTTCATAATTTTTCTCCCTTAGAAAGGCCGAAGTTTACATCAATTGACAGAATAGAATTACTGTAAATTTCCCCGCATGAATAAGAGTAAATTCAATCATGTCTGCCACGCCATCTCTATTTAATCAACATCTGCCACCTCTGGCAGATCGGGTTCGTCCACAATCTCTGTCCGGATTTATTGGACAATCTCATTTGATTGACCCAGAAAAAATCTTATCAAAACTTTTAGAAAAAGATCAATTATTTTCACTTCTTTTCTGGGGACCTCCTGGTACGGGTAAAACCACATTGGCTCGCATTATTGCCAATAGTTTAAATGCAGAAATACATGAATTATCGGCCGTGTCTAGTGGGGTGAAGGATTTAAGGAAAGTAATTGAAAAAGGGAAAGCCAATCGGGATTTAGGTCATCCTACAATTTTATTTATTGATGAAATTCATCGCTTCAGCAAATCCCAACAAGATGCCCTCCTTCATGCAGTTGAAGAAGGAGTGATCACTTTAATTGGTGCAACCACAGAAAATCCATCATTCGAAGTGATATCTCCCCTCCTATCTCGATGCAGAGTATTAACCTTGAAACATTTAGATGAAAATCAATTGTCCATGGTATTGGATCGGGCCTTTAAAGAGGATATTGTTTTATCCAAAGGTAAAATACAATTAGATGATGATGTGTCGTTAACACTAATTAAGTCTGCCGGTGGTGATGCGCGAAAAATGCTAAATACAGTCGAATTGGCTGCCAGCCTTGTTGGGAACGATGGTATGATTTCATCCGAGATATTGAATGAAGCGCTCCAAAGTAAAACTCAGCTTTATGATAAATCAGGCGACTACCATTATGACGCCATCAGTGCATTTATTAAATCAGTTCGTGGAAGCGATCCAGATGCGGCAGTCTATTGGCTCGCGCTAATGCTGGATGGCGGTGAAAAACCAGAATTTATTGCGCGGCGACTTATTATTTTGGCTTCGGAAGATATTGGGAATGCTGATCCCCGGGGATTGACAATAGCCACTTCAGGGTTTCAAGCCGTCCATATGATTGGTATGCCGGAGGCCGCCATTGTCCTCTCCCAGGTTACCACCTATTTGGCGAGTGCGCCTAAATCTAACGCCAGCTATAGGGCTATCAATAGCGCAACAGAAAAAGTTAAATCTGAAAATTCACCCAGTGTGCCCATCCATTTAAGAAATGCACCCACAGGCCTAACGAAATCGTTGGACCATGGCAAAGATTATCAATCCCCTCACAACCACCCGGATCACTTTGTAAGTGAAAATTACTTTCCTGAAGGAAATCCGGAAACATTTTACCATCCCACAGAGTTAGGATATGAAGAATACATCCGAGGGCGGCTGAAAAAACTTTGGCCAAAAAGATATTCAAATTAATGCGGTTTATTTATTTCTTAAATCATTCCAATCCAAAGAAAAATGGTCGATGGACCACCTGCTTGGCCATCTCTTTACTTCTGACCCTATCCTTTGGTCAAGATGATCGCTTACGCCTCAAACAAGCCGATCTATTAGAAAATATTACGGTTGATGGGCTATCCATGCAGTATTTAAGGGGCAACGTCATTTTTCATAAGGGAGACATGGTGATGAATTGTGACTGGGCCCGCTTTGATAAAAAGACAGAACAAGGATTTCTATTCGGCAATGTATCCATGGTAGAAGATGTGCAAAACCTCACTTGCGATTCCCTTTTTGTGGATTCGCCCAAAGATATCATGATCGCCTATAGCAATACCCATGTTTGGGATACCACATATAGCTTGGTGGCCGATACTTTATTTTATTTTTCAGAATTGGATAGTGGCTCTGCAAATGGCAACACGATACTTATTCAAGATAAACAAACAATTAAAGGTGATCGAATTGAATATTTTGAGATTCCTGAATCGGATGGCGTCTCTTACGCTGCGAAAGGCAATGTTTCCATTACTGAAGAAGGGCGATTGGCGACATGTGGCGAAGCCATTTACGATCGAGAAAATGGAAAAACTACCCTTCGAATTAAACCGGAAATTATCGACAACAACCAAACGATTGCCGGAAGCGAAATATTTTTAGAGTATGATGAGGATATTTTGAAAAGTCTATTTATCCCCAGCAATGCTCATGCCACCCACCCTTCTATAGGCATTCGAGAGTGGACGAATATTATAGATGGGGACACCCTTACTTTTGAGGATTCAATATCTTTTTCTGATGATATGACTGGATCGATTCTTCGCGGGTACTTCACTGACGGCATAATGGACTCCATGCGATTAGAAGGTATGGCCACCACCCTGTATCACATTTTTGAAGATTCTGTTTATCAAGGTAAAAATGAAGCGTCCGGTGATACAATTATTATGAATTTCACTGAAAATGAATTGCAAAATATTTATGTAACAGGTGGATCAAGAGGTGTTTATACACCGGATTCCACCGGTGCAGATGTAGATGGCCCCATTGAATATGAATCTGAAGATATTGATTATGATGTGATTAACGAATTCACGGACCTTCACGGAGATGCTTTTATTGACTATACCAATATTAATCTAAGTGCAGGATTCATCAATGTGGCCTGGCGTAATAATCTATTAAGGGCATTACCAGAATCCAAAAAAGATTCAACTTATGGCTGGATTCGTCCTTCGATGGTAGAGAATGGCGAAGAGCCCATGGTGGGTGATACCATGATCTATAATCTTGAAACTCGGCATGGGAAGGTCATTCAAGGCACCACCAAAGCGGAGGATGGTTATTATCATGGCCAAGAAATAAGAAACCAAGATATGGATGTGTTTTATATCGACGACGCAGCTTATACAACCTGCGAATTAGATGACCCTCATTTTCATTTTGAAAGTCAAAACATGAAAATGATTAATGAAGATAAAGTTATCGCTCGACCTATTGTATTATATATTGCAAATATTCCAGTATTCGGTTTGCCATTTGGGGTATTCCCCCACCAAAAAGGGCGACGACATTCTGGGTGGATTATGCCATCTTACGGAACGGATGCCCGTTGGGGTGGCTATATTAACGGACTGGGTTATTATTGGGCGGCCAGTGAATATTTTGATTCCAAATTCACCATGAGTCTTTATGATCGCGATGGGATTACCCTGAGGGCGAAAAATAATTACATGAAACGATATGCATACTCGGGGAATTTAGACCTGGAAACCAAACAGCGATTTGCCAGTTCAGTTTTAGATGAAGATCGAGATATTTATAATATATGGGGAAACCGCCAAAGTGATTATGTGGTTCGATGGAACCATCGTCAACAATTACGTAACAATCAATCTGCTTCTGTGAATGCCAGCTATTATTCCAGTGGTGATTACAACCGCCGGACTGGTATGGAACAAAGTCAACGACTAAACCAACAGGCCGTATCTAATGCCACATATTCTAAACGTTGGCCCAAATCAAAAAATAGTATGAGTGTTAACCTCTCATCCAGGCGAGACCTCATGGCGGAGAAAAAAATTGACCAAAATACTGTATTTTATTCCACCCCAACACGGGAAGGTCAGCAAATAAACATTACCACCAATACACTACCCCAATTGGCATTTACACACTCTCAACGGGCCCTTTTTCCCACCAAGGCAAAAAAGAAGCAATGGTATCATAATATCAACTATCGTTATTCCTCCCGGTTTACAAACAATCTAAAAAATTATTATGAATCAGAAGCTTATGCCATCGATGATACCACCACAGGTTATCGATGGATGATGAATGAGAATGAAGACCCTTTGGCTCAGTCATTTGCCGATTATTTTATGACTCATTCCTCTGGACTAAGCATGTCATCCAAAATATTTAAATATATTAATGTGACGCCCAGCCTTTCATTGAAATCGGATTGGGTGAATCGATCATTCACCGGCGCAATTGATTCTACTGGAATAGTTAACCGAAATGAGGTGACCGGCTTTGCGGCGCGGACTACCGGTTCATTTAACATTTCTATGAATACCCAAATCTATGGATTATTCCCAATCAAAATAGGTAAGATGGAAGCGATTCGCCATGTCATTGCTCCCTCCATTGGATATTCATATCGACCCGATTTTTCGCAAGAAGTTTTTGGCGCTAACCCAGGGTATTATGAAGTGATTCAACAAGACAATGGAGAGGTAGTGTACTTTGATCGGTTCTCAGGCACCATGGCCGGTGGGACACCGCGAGGTGAGAACCAATCTATGAACTTTTCTATGACCAATAGTTTTCAGGCAAAGATTGTAAATGGAGAAAACGAAAGAAAGCAGGATTTGTTTTCTTGGCGAATGAGCACCAGCCGAAATTTTGTAGCAGATGAATTCCAGTGGAGCAATATCAGTTCTTCGATTCGCGCCAATGTAAGTCGAAAGCTGAATTTAGATTTTTCTATGACCCACGATTGGTATGATTTTGATAAAGAAAAAAATATGCGCATAAACCAATTCAAAACCGCTGGCGGGTTCCCAACACCCAGATTAATCAGTGCTCGATTTTCTACGGGGTTTAGGTTCGCAGGCAAGCGACTTTCTTTTGAAAAGGACGATGAAGAAACTACAGAAGAGGATACAACCATAATTATGGATAGAGTAGATGGTGCCAACCTTGCAAAAGGATTCAATAGCTTTGGGAACGCAGGAAATAATGATAAAAAACTTCCTGGCGACTTTTGGTCCACATCTGCCAGCTTTAGTTTTGCTTATAATAATGCAAATCCCAATAACCCTCAGAAAACTTTCTGGATGTCTACCAATTCAACTATACAAGTAACAGAATATTGGAAAGTAAAGTATAATGCAAGGTTTGATCTTATTAAACAAGATTTAGTCAGCCATACGTTTTCTATCTATCGGGATCTCCATTGCTGGGAGATGAGTGTCAATTGGACGCCGAATGGATATGCTTCCGGACTTTATTTAAAACTGAATGTAAAATCACCGAATCTTCAAGACTTGAAGCTTGAGCAAAGAGGCGGGTCTTTCAGTAGACCATCTTTATTTGACCGATAATATTTTATTAATAAACTTTACATAATAAATAGGGGAGGTACTGCTTGTTTTGTCCAGAATGTAAAAGTGAATATGTTGAAAACATAAATATCTGCCAGGATTGTGGTGTTTCCTTGGTTGACCTTAACCCGGAATCAGGTCCTTTAGATAACATGACCTGGGTTTCCATTGCAGATTTTGAGGGAACCATTATGGCTGATATGGCAGTGGAAATCTTAAAAGATCATGATGTGCCCTGCTATACCAAAGGTGATTTTATCAGTTCCGCTTTCGGAATTAAAGCTTTGAGCCTGCCCGGTGGCTCTGTAAAATTGTATATTCCTGACTCATTAAAGGCACAAGCAGAAGACTTACTGAAAGATATTATATAATAAAATGACTAAAGAATTTATCCAATCAATTAAAGGTACTCAGGATATTCTTCCGGATCAAAGCCAACGCTGGCAAGCACTGGAAACCACCATCCGCAACACAATGGACACTTATGGGTATCGTGAAATTCGCACCCCTACCTTCGAGAGAACAGAACTTTTCGCACGTGGTGTGGGGCAAGAAACGGATATTGTTTCGAAAGAAATGTATAGCTGGACGGATCAGAGTGGCGAGAATCTCACCCTGAAACCGGAATTGACGGCGCCTGTAGTACGGTCATTCATACAGAATAATCTGGGGGGCCAAAGCACCATCAATAAACTTTATTATATAGATGCGCTATTTCGGAGAGAACGTCCCCAGAAAGGACGGTACCGCCAATTTCACCAATTCGGAATTGAATCCTTTGGGTCCGAATTCCCGGAAATGGATGCAGAAGTCATTGCCTTGGCCATGTCTGTTTTTAATGATATTGGGTTAACAAACCTAACCTTGAAGTTGAATTCAATTGGCTCACCTGAATGCAGAAGTGATTTTCGCAATGCACTCCGTGATTTTTTAAAACCACACTTTAATGATTTAAGTGAAACCAGCCAGAAAAGATTTGAAAATAATCCTCTTCGTGTTTTGGATACAAAAGCGCCCTACGAAATTGAAATTTTGAAAGATGCTCCCAATATTTCTGATTCATGGACGGGTGAAGACAAAGCCCATTTTGAAGAAGTATGTTCACTGCTTGATGCTATGAGGATTCAATATACCATCGAGTCGAATCTTGTGCGTGGGTTGGATTATTATACCCGAACCACATTTGAAATTACGTCTACTGCCCTGGGCGCCCAGAATGCCATCTGCGGTGGCGGTCGTTATGATGGGCTCGTAGAAACATTGGGCGGTAAGCCTACGCCGGGCATCGGTTTCGCCGCCGGGATGGAACGAATCCTTTTAGCCCTAGGTGATGACGATTCAAGCGGCAATTCTACACAAGTATATATTATAGGACTTGGGGATGAAGCCCGACCGTCGGTGGCAAAATTAGCGGAAGATTTGAGACAGAATAATATTCGCACAAATTTTGATCCATTGCGTCGATCTATAAAAGCCCAAATGCGAGAGGCTAATAAATCCGGAGCAACCATTGCTGTCATTATTGGAGATAAAGAATTAGCGTCGGGACAGGCCGAAATTAAGGATTTGAAAACGGGAGATCAGGAACCGGTAAAAATAAAAGCGTTGGTAGATCATATCAATTCTTTGACATTATAAAATTTTCTTTTACATTAATATACGCGCGCGAATCTGCGGCATTGCTACTGATTACAGAAAAAAAGAGATACAATGAGTTCAAAACCAATATTAATTGTTGAATCGCCTTCGAAGGCAAAAACCATTTCGAAATACCTTGGTGGTGAATATGAAGTCATGGCCAGCGTTGGCCACATCAAGGATTTACCCAAAAAAGAATTGGGCGTGGATGTGGATAACGACTTTACAACGGTAGAAGATGTGCTTCCTGATAAGAAATCCTTCATCAAAGATTTTAAATCTTTGGCGAAGAAGGCCGACCGAATCGTTATCGCCACTGACCCAGATCGTGAAGGAGAAGCCATTGCAGCACATATTGCTACGGAAGTCGATCCATCTAAACTTTCTCGTGTTCAGTTTACAGAAATCACAAAAGAAGGTGTTGAAGAGGGTATGAATAACCCTCGGGGAATCGATAGCGATTTAGTGGCCGCTCGCCAAACCCGGCGTATCATTGACCGACTTGTGGGATATAAAGTTTCTCGCGTCCTCTGGAGTACGTTAAAAAAGAATATGAAATTTGTAACCGTTAGCCTTTCGGCTGGCCGTGTACAATCGTCTGCACTTCGGATGATTGTGGAAAGAGAACGACTTCGCCAGGCATTCCATTCTGCATTATATTATGATTTAAAGGCAAACCTACAATCAAAAGACAATCCATTTCCCGCTACACTCATTCGTGTGGACGGTAAGCGTCTCGCAACCGGAAAAGATTTTGACCCGAATACAGGTCAATTAAAAAAACAAGATGTCCTATTATTATCCAAAGCCCAGGCAGATGAATTGGTAAAAGAATTGAAAGGCGGTCCCTGGACGGTTAAGGATGTGGAAGAAAAGATAAAAAATTCTCATCCCAAACCACCCTTTACCACTTCCACGCTTCAACAGGAAGCCGCACGGAAACTGCGATCCTCAGCACGGAAAACCATGCGTACGGCCCAGCGACTATATGAACAAGGGTTTATTACCTATATGCGGACCGATTCCACCACCCTTTCGGCAGAGGGCATCAATGGTGCGCGAAATGAAATTGTATCTCGTTTTGGTCAAGAATATTTACCGGAAGAAGAACGGACTTACGCTACAAAAGTGAAAAATGCCCAGGAAGCCCACGAAGCCATCCGCCCTGCTGGTGTTACTTTTTCATCGGTGGATCAAGTTCGCGGTGCCATCGATGAAGATGCAGCAAAATTATATGACCTTGTTCGAAAACGAACATTGGCATCCCAAATGAAATCGGCCAAAGTGAAACAAATTGCCGTAACAGTTGAAAATCAAAAAACGGAATTCCGTGCCAATGGAAAAGTGATTCTATTCCCGGGCTATATGGCTGCTTACGTAGAAAGTACAGATCGCAGAAGCGGCGTCACGGAAGATCAGGAATCAATTTTACCTGATATGCCCAAAGGACAAACCCTCACCTGCAATGAATTAACAGCCGATGAACATGCGACCAAACCACCGGCGAGGTTTACAGAAGCCTCTCTGGTGAAAGAATTGGAAGCACAGGGTATTGGACGCCCATCCACCTTTGCCAATATTATTGATACCATTGTTTATCGTACTTACGTAGCACGAGACAAGGGAAAACTGACGCCTACATTTTTGGGAATTGCAGTTACCCAACTTCTCGAAAACCATTTTACTTCTCTGGTGGATAGTCAGTTCACTGCCAAGATGGAAGATGGTCTTGACGCCATATCCCGCGGTGAATTGGATGCTGTTCCTTTCATGAAAGAATTCTATTTTGGTTCTGATGACCAAATTGGATTGGTGGGGATGCTGGATGATAAAATAGATATTGGAAAAGCCTGTTCTCTCCAATTGGATTATGATGGAGATCCTATCGAGATACGTGTGGGGCAATATGGTCCATTCATTCAACAGGGTGAAACGCGAAAATCGGTCCCTGCTAATGTATATCTCGGTGATTTAAATGTGGATAAAGCATTGGAAATCTTGAATCAGGAAATCAATGAAGATCGGGAATTGGGTAAAGATTCAGATTCCGGCGAAATGGTTTTAGTTAAAAACGGACCTTACGGACCCTATGTTCAATTGGGAGAAACCAGTAAACGAAAAGGGATTCCAAAAGGAACGCCAGCCGATGATATTGATCTTGAAATGGCGCTTAAACTATTATCACTCCCCAGAATATTAGGAAAATTTCCTGATTCTGACGAAGATGTGAAAGCGGACTATGGCCGATTCGGACCCTACGTGACTGCAGGGAAAGGAAAAAACGGCACCATCCCTCCTACCATGTCGCCTTTAACCATAGAACTGGCTGAAGCATTGGAATTGATTAAGAATCGAAACAGCGGCCCTCAGGAATTGCGCACTTTGGGCGACCACCCAGAAACGGGAGAATCTTTGGTCTTGAAATCCGGACGATATGGCCCCTACCTCACGGATGGCAAAGTAAACGCATCGCTCCCGCGAGATACAGATCCGGAAAAAATAACATTAGAAGAAGGGGTGGAACTCATCAACAAAAAGCGGGCTGCGCCACCAAGAAAAAAACGCCGTAAAGCCAAAAAGAAGGCTAAAAAGAAATGAAAAAATTACTACCTATTATATTCTTCCTGAGTTTGATCTGGGCCGACGAAAAAAGTGATCTTATCATAGATCTGGAACAAAGTCTTATGGCCACCTGCTGTTGGAGTGGCACCGTATATGACCATGGAAATAAAGAGATGGAAATGGAAATTGCGGGCATGGTGAATACAGGAAAAACAAAAAACGAAATTCTTGATTATTATAAAGGAAAATATGGAGAACGTGTTTTGGCCGTTCCTGTGGCAGAAGGTTTTAATTATTTTGCCTGGATTGCCCCTATTTTTATTGGCCTATTAGGGTTTACCATTATTTTGATTTATATCAAAATAACGAAAGAAACACCTCTAGTCGTTGAATCTACCGATGATTCTATTGCCTATAGCGATCAAATTGAGCGTGAACTGAAAGAAATGGATTAACCCTTACTTTCATTGCGATTGGTCAACCGAAGGAGAAGCAATCTCATTATTATATAATATTAGAAATAATTTAATTCTTTCATCATTTCAGACCATTTATTTATCTAAATAATTTCCTAATTTCCCGTCTTAATAATTAACGGAGATTTAACTCAACCTAATGAGTATGGAAAAAATTGTTTCCCTTTGCAAACGCAGAGGGTTTGTATTTCAAAGTTCTGAAATTTATGGTGGCTTCGGAGCCGTTTATGATTATGGCCCATTGGGTATTGCCCTAAAAAATAATATTTCCCAACTCTGGTGGCGGGCCATGACCCAACTTCATGAAAATATTGTTGGGTTAGATAGCGGTATCTTAATGCATCCCAAAATATGGGAAGCCTCAGGGCATGTGGGTGCATTTAATGATCCATTGGTGGATTGTAAACAATGTAAAGCGCGATACCGCGCCGATGAATTATTTGATGGAAATCCGGAAGATGGCAAATGGGATGAAATCCAATGCCCTAAATGCGGGACTACAGGTAATCTTACGGAACCGCGCCAGTTCAACCTCATGTTTAAAACCCATATCGGCCCGGTAGAAGAAGAAGCCAATACTGCATATTTAAGACCGGAAACTGCCCAGGGTATTTATGTGAATTATCTTCTTACTCAAAATGCCATGCGGTTAAAAGTGCCCTTCGGCATCGCACAGATCGGGAAAGCATTTCGAAATGAAATTGTGGCCAGAAACTTTATCTTTCGTACCCGTGAATTTGAACAAATGGAAATGCAGTATTTTGTAAAGCCAGGGTCTGATGATCAATCCATGTTGGACTGGAAAGATGAACGGATGGCCTTTTATAACCAACTGGGAATTGATGCAAAAAAACTCCGTTTTCATGAACATGCTGAAGGTGAACTGGCCCACTACGCCAAAGAAGCCTGGGATATTGAATTTGAATTCCCATTTGGCTGGTCAGAGATTGAAGGAATTCACAACCGAACGGACTTTGATCTCCGCCGCCATCAAGAATTCTCTGGAAAGAAAATGGAAATTTTTGACCAACCGAACAATGAACGGTTCCTACCTTATATTATTGAAACATCAGCGGGATTAAATCGCATGATGCTTGCGGTTCTTTCGGATGCCTATTGGGAAGATGATGAAAACAATCGCGTGGTGATGAAACTCCATCCTCGAATTGCACCGATAACTGCTGTAGTTTGTCCATTAGTGAAAAAGGATGGATTACCGGAAATTGGTCGGAATGTAATGGATATTTTAAAACCTCATTTCAAAGTGATTTACGATCAACAAGGATCTATCGGTAAACGATACTACCGCCAAGATGAAGCGGGGACCCCTTATGGTATTACGATTGACCATCAATCCGTAGAAGATCAAACGGTAACGCTCCGCCATCGGGATTCACAGCAGCAAGACCGCATCGCCATAGATCAATTGGTGAATGCCATTAACGATAGTATGGAGAATTATTTATGAATCGCCATTTAACCCTTCGCTCCGGGAATCCCACGCTGAATGCGAAAACATTTTCCGGATTCGACGTAACCGCTGGTGCCACCATGACCATCATGGGTACGGTGCATAAAACAGCACTGGGGTTGCTTCTACTCATGACCTCAGCCCTTTATACCTGGAATCTGCCCTTAGGAGACCCCAGAACAAATATGTTCATGATGATCGGCATTTTTGGCGGATTTGGTGTGGCAATTTTGACCGCTTTTAAGCACCATCTCGCAAAGTTCACGGTACCTGCATACGCCCTATTGCAGGGATTGGCGTTGGGTGGTATTTCCAAATATTTCGAAATGCGTTATCCAGGAATTGTGAACCAGGCGGTTATGCTGACTTTTGGGACACTTGGTTCTTTACTTTTGGCCTATCGTTCCGGACTAATTAAGGCAACAGAAAACTTCAAACTGGGTGTGGTAGCGGCTACCGGTGGCATTGCTTTTGTTTATCTCATCAGTTGGATATTGGGTATGTTTGGCGTTGGTGTTCCCATGATTCATGGTAATTCAAACATGAGCATTTTATTCAGTATTGGTGTGGTCATTATTGCAGCATTAAATCTCGTCCTTGATTTTGATTTTATTGAAGAAGCAGCAGAAAATGGTGCCCCAAAATATATGGAGTGGTATGGTGCCTTCGGACTTCTGGTCACCTTGGTCTGGCTCTATTTAGAAATTTTACGGTTATTAGCCAAACTTTCTTCGCGGAGGAATTAATCTGTGAAAAACATTAGAAATGCATTGGGTACCATAGTTGCTTTGGTTTTATCTATTATCCAAGTAGCCGAAGCGAAACCAAAGTCATGTATCGGGGCTATATCAAAAGTGATGGTAATCCAGTTACATTGATTTATAAAAATGAATAATACTTACCTTTAAAACAGAATAATACGGTGCTTTGATTGAAAAAAAGATTTCATTGGAATAAGTGGACGCGCAAATCTCATCATTGGGGTGCCATTGTTATTTTAATCCCAGTTGTAATTATTATTGGATCGGGGATTCTACTCCAAGTCAAAAAGGAAATTGATTGGATTCAGCCTCAAACCATAGCTGGCTCGGTTAAAAATAGTCCCTCTATTCCTTTTGATCGTATTTTAACCATAGCGAAAACAATTCCAGAAGCGAAAATTCAAAGCTGGAAAGATATTGATCGATTAGATGTGCGAATTCAAAAAGGAATTGTCAAGGTGCGTAGCCAAAATAATTGGGAAGTTCAAATTGATACACAAACAGGGGAAGTCCTTCAAACTGCTTACAGACGATCCGATATTATTGAATCTATTCACGATGGATCTTGGTTCCATGATAAAGTGAAACTCTGGATTTTTCTCCCGACAGGAATTGTTCTCTTTATTTTATGGATCACAGGTCTTTATATGTTGATTTTACCCTATATTGTTAAATGGAAACGAAAATTAAAATAATGAAATATATTGTTTCATTATTAGTTTGTTTTATTTTTTCATGTGCCGCGCCCACATATGATATTATAATCAATAACGGAGAAATTGCTGATGGAAGTGGGGATGATCTTATATATGCCAACCTTTATATTCGAAATGGGAAGATTATTTTGGTGGGAGATCAACCCAATGCTACAGCGCTCGAAATCATTGATGCTACCGGATTGGTGGTTTCCCCTGGCTTTATCGATATGCATACTCATACTGAGAGAAAAAGTTTAGATTTCCCACCTGTTGAAAATTATCTTCAGCAGGGTGTCACAACCATGGTAGGTGGTAATTGCGGTTCCTCTCCTTTCCCAATCGGTGATTTTTTTGCCAAAACAGATTCTACCGGTATTGGTCCCAATTTAGCACTCCTTGTTGGGCATAATACCATACGCCGTGAAGTTATGGGCACTGAAAACCGTTTGGCTACAGAAACAGAAATAAAGGATATGCAAACGTTGGTTCAGTCCGCCATGAAGGATGGTGCTTTTGGGATGTCTACGGGATTAAAGTATATCCCCGGGGCCTATTCTAATTTGGATGAGGTTGTGGCCCTTGCTTCAGTCGTATCTGAGAATGATGGGTTTTATGCAACCCATATGCGGGAAGAAGGAATTGGATTACTTGAATCAGTGAAAGAAGCAATTGATATTGGGAAACAAGCAAACTTACCCGTACAAATCTCTCACCACAAAGCAGTAGGTAAGTCTATGTGGGGTCAAAGTATTAAAACACTTGATATGGTAGATAATGCACGTAAAGAAGGATTGAAAATTTCCCTAGATCAATACCCATATACGGCAACAAGTACGACCCTTAAAGTAGTATTCCCTGCTTGGTCATTAGCCGGCGGACATGAAAGATTAAAAGAACGACTAGATGATCCCATTCAACGGAAAAAAATAAAAGATGGTATTGTGTGGAATATCGTTTATGATCGAGGCGGCGGCGATCCGGCCAGCATTGTGGTCGCAAGTTATCCAACCGAACCTCGTTTGAATGGAATGAATCTGGCTAAGATTACCCGATCGAAAGGATTTGACCCCACGCCGGTAAATGCAGCTGAAGTTTTGATGGATATGGTATATGCTGGCAATGGATCCGGGATTTATCACTGTCTTAGTGAAAATGATGTCCGGAGAATCATGGCCCACCCCCAAGTCATGCATGCCTCAGATGGAAGTACAATTCAATTAAATCATGCACAGCCTCATCCGAGAAATTATGGGACCTTCCCTCGTGTACTTGGATTGTATGTTCGAAAACTAAATGTAATTTCTTTGGTAGAAGCGATACGGAAAATGACCAGTCTCCCTGCTTCAATCTTGGGCCTATCAAATCGAGGAAAAATAAAAAAAGAATATGTGGCTGATTTAGTAGTTTTTAATCCTAAAACCATTATGGATAATGCAACGTGGGATGACCCCCATCAATATCCATCGGGAATTTCTTGGGTGATTGTGAATGGTAAAGTTGCCATTGATCATGGAGAAGGATCAAAAATTTTATCAGGAAAAGTATTAAAAAAACATGAATAAAAGAAAATTAATTAGAATCATTATGATCCTACTCTCGCTCATAACAGCAGGTTTGGGGTCTCACCCCCGACCTGTCTATGGGAAAAATGGTATGGTGGTTTCAACCAGTCGCCATGCCTCTCAAGTGGGAATTGATATCCTTAAGAATGGGGGGAATGCGGTAGATGCAGCTGTTGCAGTTGGTTTTGCTTTAGCTGTTACGTCCTCCTCAAATGGGAATATTGGCGGTGGCGGCTTTATGGTTGCTCGATTCGCCGATGGAAAAACCTTTACGTTGGATTACCGGGAAATGGCACCGGCCAAAGCCCACCGGGATATGTACCTTGACGAAAAAGGAGATCCCATAAAGGGAAAATCCCTGTTTGGCCATTTGGCATCTGGTGTACCGGGATCTGTCGATGGACTCCTCAAAGCCTGGCGCGATCATGGCTCCGGGAATATATCTTTGAAGCAAGTATTGGCTCCGGCTATTAAATTAGCAGACAAAGGATTTGATTTATCCTATTATGAAGCAGCGCGATTTAATCGGAGTAAAGAGCGGTTAAGCCAGCATCCAGAAACAAAAAGAATTTTTACCCGGGATGACCGGGTATGGGAAATGGGTGATTTTTTTATTCAGAAGGATTTGGCTAAAACTTTGAAACGTATTTCCAGAAAAGGTCGAAATGGTTTTTATATGGGAAAAACGGCTGATCTAATTGTGGCGGAAATGGAAACAGGCGGCGGATGGATTACCCATAAAGATTTGGAAAATTATGAATCTAAGTATCGAGACCCAATTACTGGGTCTTTTGAAGGTGTGGATATTATTTCTATGGGGCCACCAAGCTCTGGGGGGATTTTACTGGTTCAAATGCTCAATATGGTGAATGAAATTCAAAAAAGGTCAAAAGAATTTCCCATTGATTTCAGTTGGAATTCATCCGATTATATTCACACTATAATAGAAATTGAAAGGCGGGCGTATGCGGACCGCGCAGAACACATAGGCGATGTTGATTATTGGGATGTTCCCACTGATATGTTACTTTCAAAATCTTATGCCAAACAAAGAATCAATCAAATTGATCTGTCCAAGGCTACGTCTTCTCAATTGGTAAAGCATGGAGATGGCCCTATCAAAGAAAGCGAAGAAACCACTCATTATTCTGTCGTGGATAAGGATGGAAATGCGGTCTCCGTAACCACAACCATTAATTGGGGATATGGCAATGGTGTGACTGTTACCGGTGCTGGATTTTTACTCAATAATGAAATGGATGATTTCTCCATAAAACCGGGTGTCCCCAATGTATTTGGATTATTGGGTAATGAAGCAAATAAAATTGAAGCAAAAAAGAGACCACTTAGTTCTATGACACCAACCATAGTATTAAAAAATGATAAACCCTTTTTAGTCCTCGGCACACCAGGTGGGTCAACCATTATTACTACTGTTCTTCAAAATATTTTAAATGTTACTCTTCACGAAATGGACATAAAAGAAGCTGTTTCATCTCCACGATTCCATCATCAATGGTTGCCGGATATGATATTCTATGAAAAGTATGGGTTATCCAGTGATATCATTGAAAACTTGAATGGTCGTGGCCATGATATGAAATTGCGTGGAAATATCGGCGAAGCCAATGGCATAATGATTGATGAAAAAGGCTATTGGGGTGGTGCAGATTCTAGAGGTGAAAATACAGCAATTGGCTATTAATATTTTAAGTTAAATCCTTTACGGCCAATTGGCCACATCCCGCATCAATATCGGTACCCTTACTCCATCGTACAGTCACAGTAAATGGTGCATCCTTGAGTATTTTTAGGAAAATGTGAATTGTATCTTCTGTGGGGCGACTATAATCCCCTCCAATTTCATTATAAGGAATCACATTCACTTTACATGGTAACAAACGAAGCAAATCAATGAGCTGATTCCCGTCTTCTGGTGAATCATTCACGCCTTTAAGAAGCACATATTCAAATGTAATAAATCGATGCATTTTACTGTAATAATAATGGGCAGACTCAACCAGCGATTTTAAAGAGTGTGTCTTTGTTAATGGCATAATTGCATTTCTGTTTTTTTCTTTTGTGCCATTTAAACTGATTGCGAGTTTATACTTAAGATTTTCATCGGCCATTTGTCGAATTTTAGAACTAATACCTGCCGTAGAAATGGTGATTCGTCTTGCGCCAAACCCCATTGTCTGGTTCAATATCTTGGCTGCTTCCATAACATTATTATAATTTAAAAAGGGTTCTCCCATTCCCATAAATACAACGTTTGTTATCTTTGAATCAGATTGACTTTGTAATTGAATTACTTGGTCTACTATTTCACTGGCCCTTAGGTTTTTTATAAATCCCATAGATGCTGTAGCGCAGAATTTGCAATCAACTGCACACCCTACCTGGCTCGAAATACAAACTGTTGTTCGCTTCTTATCTCTCATTAATACTGATTCAATTCCGTGGCCATCACTCGTTTCGAATAAATATTTTCTGGTTGTTTCTGCTCCACTTGATTTAATGATTTTCAAAGAATGAAGTGGTATCGTTTTATCAAGATTGACTCTGAGTCTCTGAGGAAGGTTTTCCATCTCATTCCAAGAAACAACACAATGATCATAAACCCAATTTTTGATTTGCTTTGCTCGAAATGAAGATTCCCCCATTTCGCTTAAAAGTTTTTCGATTTTAGGTGGGGTAAGATCTAAATATGATTTTTTTTCGAGATTTTTCTGCTGAGACATACGTGTGAATTTCTATCTTCCGAGATAGTCTTACAAGACATTCGTGTTGTTTCATCCGAAGACACCTTGTAATTTTTCGCCCTATTTTATTTAGACAAGGATTCAAATGGAAAACCAAACCGATCTACAATTGCTTGAAAAATTAGATGATGTTAAAAGTCGTTTCTTTAGTGAGATTGCTAAATCTATCATTGGTCAAAGAGATGTGTTGAATCACATCCTAATTGCTCTCCTCTGTAAAGGCCATACTTTAATTGTTGGTGTGCCTGGATTAGCGAAGACGCTTATGATAAAATCTATGGCTGATTTGCTTGATCTTAATTTTAGCCGAATTCAGTTTACACCCGATTTAATGCCCAGTGATATCACTGGTACTGAGGTAATTGAAGAAGATCAATCCACAGGTAAACGAAATTTTCGTTTTTTTAAAGGCCCCATTTTCGGGAATATTATATTGGCTGATGAGATCAACCGTACACCACCTAAAACACAGGCAGCGTTACTCGAAGCAATGCAGGAGCATAAAGTAACTGCTGCGGGGAACACTTACGATTTGGAAGAACCGTTCTTTGTTCTGGCTACCCAAAACCCCATTGAACAAGAAGGAACCTATCCACTTCCAGAAGCGCAACTGGATCGCTTTATGTTTAATATTTTGATCGATTATCCTACCCATGAGGATGAGATCTCTATCGTTAAGGTTACGACTGCGGATAAAGAATTACCATTAAATAAGGTGATTTCCCGAGAAGAAATTTTAAAATTTCAGGATTTAGTCAGACGTGTCCCTGTGGCAGATAATGTCGTCGAGTTTGCGGTTAATTTAGTTAGTGCAACGCGACCTGGTGAAAACGCTAAGGATGATATAAACGAATGGATTGATTGGGGGGCGGGTCCGCGCGCATCACAGTTTTTGATTCTTGGTGCAAAAGCAAAAGCAATTCTGGAGGGGAGGCCCACCGCAGATATTGATGATGTTAAATCACTTGCTTTACCCGTGTTACGTCATCGCGTATTGCCAAATTTTAATGCTGAAGCTGAAGGTATGAGTGTAGATGATATTATTAGCAAATTAATAAATTAATCGCATTCTAAAACTCAATTAAAAACCGAACATGAAACGTCAAACTTCTAACGTGTTAGATAAACGAAAATATCTCAACCCAACGATGGTTGCAAAAATAGATAACATGGCTCTCCGTGCCAGGTTAGTTGTTGAAGGATACTTAATAGGACAACATAAAAGTCCATATCATGGTTTCAGTGTTGAATTCGCTGAACATCGTGCCTATGGCTCTGGGGATGAAATTCGTCATATTGATTGGAAGTTATACGGAAAAACGGATCGGTATTACGTAAAGCGTTATGAAGAAGAAACAAATCTTCGATCCTACATTTTGCTCGACACCAGCCAATCGATGGCCTACGGTAGTGGATCCATAACAAAATTAGCATATGCCAGTTATTTATCTGCTGCTTTAACTCATTTAATGCTAAATCAAAGAGACGGGATGGGCTTGGTTCTTTTTGATGAAAAAATCCGAAAGTTTATTCCACCGCGAGCTGCACCATCCCATGCAAATATAATCATGAGTGCATTAGATAATATACAAACCGGAAGTGATACCCAAATTCGCCCCACTTTAGATCGTATGGCAGAACGCATTAAAAAACGCGGATTGGTTATATTGATTTCTGACTTATTAGATGATCCCGAACAGGTTTTGATGGGCTTAAATCATTTTAGGCATCGAAAACAAGAAATGATCGTTTTTCACCTTCTGGACCGTCAGGAACAGAATTTTCAATTTGGAGATCGCACAAAATTCCGGGACCTTGAAACAGGGGAAACAATTACAACTGAGCCCTGGCATATTCGGTCTGCGTACCGGGAGGTTATCAAATCTTTCCAAAAAAAATACCAATCAGGATGCCGAAATCAGCGGATTGACTATGTTCCTTTATTTTCAGACCAGCCGTTAGATGTTGCATTGAATAAATATTTAAATAAAAGAAAGAAAACTGGATAAAAAAACCCCTCAATCAAAATTGAGGGGTTTTAAAGATAAGGGTTTGTGGGTTTGGTCTTTAACGACCTACTTTTTTGGATTTTTCAAAATACCGGGTTGCGCCATCCATATCACCCTGTTTGATTAAAACACGAGCCATCCCTTTATAATGTTCTGGATTTTCCGGTTCTAAAACAATGAGTTCGCGATAAAATTTCGAAGCCCGACGCCATTTCTCTGCATTTTCGAATGTTTGCGCCATCCCCACCAAGGCTTCCGTATCATTCGGATTGAGATCATAGGCAAACATAAAGGCATCCTCTGCCTCTTGGAAACTTCCCATCTGCATATTCAATACACCCAAATTGAAATAGAGATCGGACTTCTTCATTTTATCCGTCTCCGTTTTTATGGCAACACCAAAAGTTTCGATGGATTTCTCTTTATTCCCCATGTCATAGTATAATGTGGCTAACTGTCGAATAGCGATTGAACTTGATGGATCCAAACCAACGGCTATTTTAACGAATTCAACTGCTGCTGCTTTTTCTCCTGTTCGGGAAAGAATCTGCCCCAATGCCAAGTTAGTTTGAAAATCGTCAGGCATCATATTTGCTGCTTTTCTCGCATTTTGCACAGCTAAATTTTCCTCCCCCAATTCAAAATAGCACGTGGCGAGGATTGAATATGTTTGTCCCTCAGAAGGGTCAATGGTTGCTGTTTCTTCAAATTTTTGGACCGCTTTATCTAAAACGGTTTTGTCTCGCGATTCCTTGTATTCATTAAATAGACGAACCGCATTATTGTAGTTTTCTGCCCAAAACATGGATCGATAGTTTTTCACCATTTCTTTCACTGGACGACTAACCTCAAGAATTTTTTTATCGGGATCAACAGCTATGGCCCGATCAAATATATCATTCATTTGAGTCCACTCGCCTTTTTTGGCGTGAATATGATACCCGATTTGCACCATCACCTCAGGGTTCTCCGGTTCTACTTCTAGAGCTTTTTGGAGAAATTCTTCTGCTTTCTCCCAATCTTCATTTTGTATGTATAGCTTTGCAGATGTGTACTCTTGCGTTGGGCATCCCCAAAATGCCAAGCTCAATACAGGTATTAACAATATCTGTTTGCGAATTTTTAAAAACATGGATTCCTCTATTATTTATTCTCGAAAATAGCCCTGAAAATTAGGGTTTGTTACCTCTCTTTTCAAGACTTAACCGCCTAAATTTTAAATTAGTATGATGACTAATTCGGGCTTTCCTGTGTCCATGAGATTTCTTCATTCAACTGTTTTATAACTGATCTTTCAAACTGTGCACCTGGAATCTGAATTATTTCTTCTGCCAAATATCCACCGATTTCCCCCGCTTCCGTATAACTACTACCTCGATATAATGCAGCCATAAATCCTGCAGCAAACATATCTCCCGCACCTGTTGAATCTTTTGCAAGAATTGGGCGAGAGGGGATTTTGGATAGGTTGCCATTATCAATTACCAAGCACCCATCCTTTCCCAATTTAACTGCACCAACATTTACAATTTGACCTAACGATTTTGTTGCTTTTTCAATTTTCTCTGTATCAAATAAAATTGATAATTCCGTTTGGTTGGCAAAAACAATATCAACGTCCCTTTCTATTAAATTTAAAAATGCATCCTTATATCGTTGAACAGCAAATGGATCAGCAACATCAAAAATTACTTTTATATTTTTTTCTTTTGCGATGGATAAAGCATGATTGATGGCAGACTTTTGTGACTCAGTGTCCCACATATATCCGGTAAAATAAAAATATTCGGCCATCGCTAATAATGATTCATCAATATCACTAAACGAAAACTCTTGGCACATACCTAAATGTGTATTCATAGTTCTTTCCCCATCTGGCGTCACCAGAATTATACTTGAGCCCGTCGTTCCATCACCTAAAACCAATCGAGAGATAATACCGTATTTTTCAACTTGAGATTTATAAATTTCGCCAAATGCATCATTCCCAATTTTACCTGAGATTACTCCGGTGATACCTAAACCAGCGCAGGCAATGAGTGTGTTTGGCGCGGAACCGCCCGGATGGAAAATGGGCATCGCGTTTTTAAAATAATTTAAAATTTCTTTTTGGCGATCTTCATCTACAAGATGCATTATCCCCTTTTCCACACCGAGATTATTTAAATCATTATTTTCAACATTAATAACAACATCAATCAATGGGTTACCAATACCGAAAATTCCTGTATTTTTGTGTTTCATTTTTTAAGCTTTATTTTTTTATTATTAAGTTATTATATTTTAGAAAAAGGATCCTGCAATTACTCTAGAAACCTGTTTCCCGTTCAGATTAGTTTACATGGCTTGGATAACTGACTTCAAGTTAGTTTTTTTAATATCTTACTATTTATAATTTTATCTAAATAAACGGGTTATATTTTCTTGCCTAGTGAAGGGCATCAACAGTATATTGTAATATAATGGGCTCCAAAACCTTTGCTTTAATCACAGATATACATTCTAATGTTGAATCTTTGAAACACTCTGTTTCAATTATAAATAAACGGAATGATATTGATCAAATCATTTGCCTTGGTGATTGCTTCGCTTTGGGTCCCGACCCTGTAAATACCCTAAAAATATTAAAAACGCTTCCCAATTGTATTTTTATTCGTGGAAATCATGATCGATATTTATTGGAAAAGCTTTGGACTCAAGAAAGACCAAACCTTGAAGGAATGTCTCCAGATGATCCTATTTGTCAAGCTATCGTAGCCAACGAAAAATGGACGGCAGACGAGTTGGGCCAAGCTGGGATTGATTTTTGTTCTGCCATGCATATTGCTCATCGCGAAATTATCGGGAACACTTTAGTCGAGTTTACACACGCTTGGTATCAACGAGATGAGCAACCACCATCAATGGAAGAAGCGTTAGCATGGCGTAAACATGTGGCAGCAGCCCATCCACAAATTGAACAGTATATTTTTATTCATGGACATGTTCATATCCCTCGAAATGAAACAAAAGATAATTTAACCATTCTTTGCCAAGGCGCGACTGGTTTACCTTTTGATGAAGATCCGCGGGGTGCCGTTGCCTTTCTTTCCGTTGGAGAATCATTTCAATGGGATGTGATAAGATATGATTACAATAAATCAGGGACAATTGATTTACTAGAAAATCGTCAACCGCCATTTTATCAAAATTTGCAAAATACAATTCAATACGCTGCCATTAGAAACGACCTTTAAGGTCAACCCCCTTTCCGCGTAATTTCTCTTTCAGATTAATCAATAAATTCATGCCATACTTCGATCATAGTGCCACAACGCCGATTCATCCTGAAGTACTAAATATAATAACGGATGTTTCAAAAAATATATATGGAAATCCATCCAGCGTTTACGCCTCCGGGAGAAAAGCAAAAGCAATAATAGAAGAAGCACGGAAAAATATTGCTATCGCCATAGATGCCTCACCATCTGATATTATTTTTACTGGCGGCGGATCCGAAGCAAACAATATAGTTTTATGGGATCTAATTCACCGGGAGAAAAAACATGTGGTTACTTCTGCAATTGAACATCCAGCCATTCTCACTGTATTGAAAAAGCTGGAACCCATGGGCATTACATATACAGTCCTTCCTGTAAATCCACAGGGACGAATAGACCCTGAACAATTGAATAAATCTATCCAATCCGATACAGGATTAATTTCAATCATGATGGCTAACAATGAGGTTGGCACCATTCAACCTATTAATGAACTTATTGAAATTGCGCAAAATCATGAAATTCCATTTCATTCAGATACCGTGCAAACATTGGGTAAAATCCCCCTTTCTGTTCGTGAGTTCTCAGCTGATTATATGAGTTTTTCAGCCCACAAATTTTATGGACCTAAAGGTGTTGGTTTTCTATATAAAAAAGAGGGCTCGCCTCTAAACCCTCTCATTATTGGTGGTGGACAGGAGCGTAAACTCCGTGCAGGAACAGAAAATGTGCCTGGAATTGCTGGAATGGGGAAAGCTGTTCTCCTCGCTTCACAAAATCAATCTCAACATATGAAACATCTTGAAGCGTTAGAAACCAGTTTTATTGCACTTTTAAATCGAGAATGTCCCATAGCCATTATTAATGGTTCCCCAACTCACCATTTACCTGGTGTCATTAGCGTGTCCTTTCCGGGGAATAAAAGCGATATCCTTTTGGCAAAGTTAGATCGAATCGGCATGGAAGTATCCAGCGGCTCTGCCTGCGGATCAGGATCGGTCAAACCCTCTCCTGTCTTGGAAGCGATGGGCATTCCCGAATCACAAAATATTTCTACTCTTCGATTTAGTTTCGGCCGCGACAATACTCAGGAAGACGTAACTGCACTCGTCATGGCATTGAATCAATTCACGAATGAATAATCGTATTATAGTCGGTATTAGTGGCGGGGTAGACAGTTCTGTCACCGCCCTTCTCCTCCAAAAAAAAGGTTTTGATGTGGAATGTGTATTCATGAAGAATTGGGAGGGGAATGATGATGAATATTGTACTGCTGAGGAAGATTATAAAGATGCATTGGCCGTGTGTGATCACTTGGGATTGCCCCTTCGTAGTGTAAATTTTTCTCAAGAATATTGGGATAAGGTCTTTCAACATTTTATTGATGAATATAAAAAGGGGCGTACGCCAAATCCAGATGTACTGTGCAATCGTGAAGTCAAATTCAAAGCTTTCTTGGATTATGCCTTAGAATTGGGAGCTGAAAAAATCGCCACGGGCCATTATTCAATTATAGATGAATTAAATGGAGATTTTAAACTTCTCAAAGGGTTGGATCCAGGGAAAGATCAAAGTTATTTCCTTTATTTACTGGGCCAAAATGCCCTATCAAAAAGCATATTTCCTATTGGTGATATTGAAAAAAAAGAGGTTCGTAAATTAGCGGAAGAATCCGGTTTAGTTAATCATGCGAAAAAAGATAGTACCGGTGTATGTTTTATCGGAGAACAGAAATTTTTTAAAGAATTTTTGAAAAAATATATTCCGTCGAATCCGGGGATGATTGAAACAATTGATGGAAAAGAATGTGGAAAGCATGATGGCCTTATGTATTATACAATAGGCCAAAGAAAAGGTCTGGGTATAGGTGGTGGATATGGTAAACTTGAGGCACCTTGGTTTGTAGCTGAAAAAGATTTATATCGAAATGTTCTTATTGTCGCCCAGGGACACACCCATCCGGCACTTTATCATAAACAATTATTCGCAGATCAGATTCATTGGATCCGTGGATTAGTGCCTGAGGATTTATCCGGTCTTTCAGCTAAAATTAGATATAGACAATCAGATCAGAAATGTAAAATTACTGAATTATCTCAAGATCGATGTACGGTGGTATTTGACAAACCACAATTTGCCATTACACCCGGACAATCTGTCGTTTTTTACCGTCATAATGAATGTCTGGGTGGCGCTGTAATTGATTGTCGAAAATAAATCAAAATTGACTGGAACAAATACGGTCTTTTCTTTGTACTTTTACCATAGATATGAAGCCGATCATTAAAGGAATAACAACTCTTGCCGTACTCTCTGCTTTGGCATTCGGACAATTTCGTTCGCAAATACCCAATCAAAGTGTTCCGGTAAATACACGTGGGCTATCCCATGCCCAAGGATTATCATTGATAGACCCCAGTCGCTTTTCCATGAACCATAATTTTGGAATGAGTATGATGAGTTTCGGCGGTCAATCAATGTCTGTTGGTGCCTATACAAATCAAATGAATTATATGTTAAAAAATAATTTGACCTTGTCTACCCAGTTTAGCTTAGCTTCACCCATGGGTGGTATTAACCCTTATGCAAAAAACGGACTCGGTGGATCTCAAATTTATTATGGCGCCAGCTTGGATTATCAACCTACTGAAAATTTATTTGTGAAATTCAGCATGAATAATTATCCAAGGTATGGCTATGCCAGCCCATACTCTAGCCTGTATCATACGCGATAGTGGCCAAGTTAAAACGCAGTAAATCATTCAAAAAAATTTCAGGTACTCGAAAAAATTCTCGGGGCAAAAAACAGCGCATGGGGTTAATCAACACCGGCATTGCTGTTATGTCTCTTTTGTTGGTTGCCTTTATTTTCTCCTTTTCCGGTAGGCAAACACAAAGCGGTATTCCAATAGAAGTCAAATTCCCATCATTGCCTGATACCCCTAAGCTGGCCATAGATATTTATGAAGAAAACCCCATATTTGAGGTTGAAGTTGAGATATTAAATGGATGTGGAGAACCGGGCCTCGCTGCAAAATTTTCAGATCTATTAAGAAAAAAACAAGTGGATGTGGTTCGTTCCGAGAATGCAGACCATTTTGAATATGCCAAGACTATCCTGATCCAAAGAAATGAAAATGTAAAAGGAATGAAATTTGTTGCCGCCGCACTGGGTTTTGATATTGAAAATAAAGAACAAATTATAACGTCAGTAGATCCCAATATAGATGTTGATCTTACATTGATTATCGGTAAAGATTATCATACGATTCCACCGATACAATCTTATTTAAATAATTAAGCTTAACACTTTGACAAATACTTCATCTGCTGTTGCGATCACTTCTAGTGATTTGGCATCGCAAATTGCTCAAATAGCATTGAATATGAAAGGAGATCAAATCCTTAGTATTGATGTGAAAAAACTGACAAGTATTACCGATTATTTTATTATTTGTTCAGCTGAAACCGATATCCAGGTGAAAGCGATTGCTGATTCCGTTCGGAGAAATACAGATCACAAACCAATCCGTGTTGAGGGATATGAACAACTGAATTGGATATTGTTGGATTATATTGACGTTATTGTTCATATTTTTCGAACCACTGAACGAAATTACTATCAAATTGAAAAACTTTGGGCTGATGCACCCACAACTGAATACTCTGATGATGATTTTACCCCAGTTAATACAATCGCTGACTGATTCTCTTTCCGCTCTTGGGCTTCCAAAGCGGGATATAAAGCTATCTCATCCAAATAATCCTGATTTTGGTGATTTTGCAACCAATGTAGCCCTCACACTTACAAAAGATACAGGGATAACGCCCATTCAAATTGCAAATAATATCAAGGATCATCTTGATGTTTCAGTAACGCTTATTGAAGAAATTACCGTTACGCCACCCGGATTTATCAATTTCAAAATAGCTCCGACCTATTATTACCAAATTTTATCCGAAATATTAACAAACAATCAATTTGGGCGTGGCCTTTCCGGCAAAGGCAAAAAAGCCAATGTAGAATTTGTGAGTGCAAATCCAACTGGACCTCTTACTGTAGGGCATGGGCGGAATGCTGTTTTGGGTGATACCGTTTCAAATATTCTCGAATGGCATGGATATGATGTTACCCGGGAATATTATTTCAACGATGCGGGCCGCCAAATGCGAATACTGGGTGAATCAGTAAAAGCCCGTTATTTCGAAATTTTAGGTACACATTTTGAATTTCCGGAAGATGGTTATCAAGGAACTTATATTAAAGATATAGCCCAAACCATCTTGGAGGACAAAGGAAGAGATTTATCAACTGAAGATCCAATCTTTAAGGAACAAGCTGAAAAAACCATTTTTGCTGATATCAAAATAAGTTTGAATAATCTTGGTATCCATTTTGATCAGTTCACCAATGAAAAAACTTTTTATGAGAATGGCGACATTGACCGATTTCTTGAAGAACTCAAAAGTAAAGATCTTATTTATGAAAAAGACGGTGCAACGTGGTTTAAAGCCTCGGCTTTAGGCAAAGACCAGGATCGTGTATATATCAAAAGTTCAAGTGAACCTACCTATCGTGTACCAGACACAGCTTATCACAGAAATAAAATTGCCCGTGGTTTTGATCTCATTATTGATATCTTTGGTTCGGACCACACAGATGCATATCCAGATGTATTATTGGCGTTGAATGCGCTTGGTGAAAACACAGACAATATTCGCGTACTTATTTACCAATTTGTTACTTTGCTTCGTGGTGGAGAAAAGATAAAAATGTCCACGCGAAAAGCAAATTTTGTTACAATGGATGATCTGGTGGATGAAGTCGGTGCGGATGTCGTGCGTTACTTTTTTATTATGCGTGGCATGAATACCCATCTCAATTTTGATTTAGATTTGGCCGCCGACCAATCTGAAAAAAATCCGGTGTATTATCTTCAATATGCCCATGCCAGAATTTGTAACATTATCAAACATGGTGAATCCATGGAGATATCTACAGACTGTGAATTCAATTCTACATTATTAAATAACCCAACCGAGATTAAGTTATTAAAAAAGCTGGAGGAGTTTCAAACCATCACTGAAAGCATGCTTCAGTCTCTAGAGCCTCAAACAATCGCGACATATTTACATGAAACGGCAAATCGCTTTCACAAATTTTATGCTGAATGCCGCGTAATCACTGATGATTCTGATCTGACGAATGCTCGAATCGCCCTTGCGAGAGCCACTCGAATCATTCTTTCAAATGGATTGGGGTTATTGGGTATCTCGTCACCGGAAAAAATGTAAATGTCTGGTTTTATCGACACGGAACTTCAATTCCTCATTCTATGTTTTACAACTCTATTTACAGTAATAAATCCACTAGGCATTACGCCAATATTTGTAGTAATGACAGAACGATTTACACTTGACGACCGATTAAAAATCGCAAAAAAAGGTGTGAGCACCGGCACGATCACACTTCTTGTCTTTACCATTCTCGGTTCCATAATATTTAAACTTTATGGTATTACCGTTGAAGCATTTCAAATAATGGGGGGCATTTTATTTTTTCGAAGTGGTCTTCGCATGTTGGAAGCTAAGGTGGGACGCACAAGAACAACGGATACTGAACAAGAAGAATTTAAAGAAACGGGAGATGCTGATGAAATAGCTATCAGCCCCATTGGTATTCCATTGATTACCGGTCCTGGTGCGATTACGGGTGTCATGCTTCTATCAGCAAAAACACCAACAACTTATAGTCTTGGTACGTTGTTGGTCGCCGTCTTAATTACCATGACTATATTTTATTATATTCTGAGAGCAGGGGATCGATTAAGTATTAAAATTGGACTTACTGGTATGCGTGTTATTCAACGTATTATGGGACTCATGCTCATGGTAATTGCCGTGCAGTTTGTCATAAACGGTGTCGAGACAATCTTTAATAGATTATAAAATATTATGGAACTTGGCCTCCGGAACGGAATGAAGGCGATCATGATCGCTTAAATGAAGTGGAGGCGGGGAGAATCGAACTCCCGTCCGAAATAGAATCACAATAAACATCTACATATTTAGTCAAGCGGATTAGGCTTACCCATAACTGCTCCGTTGACACAGCCATTATGAGCAAAGTCTGTTAATGTCTTATTCTGATATCACAGACAACAATCAGAACCAGCCTATGAAATTGACGTCCTTGAATCCGGCCATAGGCGCACCAAATCCAGGACGGGCCAGCTTAATTAAGCAGCGGCCATGTAGCCGTAATCGGCATTTATGGTTTTTCCAGGTGATTAACGAGATGCCTGGGCCTCGATATGCCATTTAAGACGACGCATATCCCGTCGAAACCGATCGCCCCCATTTTCAATTAACATTGGGAATTTACCCCTAAAAAAGGAAATGCCGCAAAATCTTCAATGTTTCATGAAAATGCTGCGGCTAATTTCCGAAATTAAGGCCCCGAACGCCAACCCAGAGCCTAATCACTTTTTCTTTTACCAACCCCTTTTATTCGAATTCTATCAAGAATCCTTCCAAAGAGGTCCCCCAATATAACGGCATAGAAAAATTGAACGCAATAGGGATTATTTGTTTTTTTAACTTTTTTTTCTGCAAGGTTTAAAGTATCACTTTAAGTGGTGAATTTTCTTTGGGAATGAAATAAAAAACCATAATTTTTTAACCCCATTTTAGCCCGTGTAGCTCAGTTGGTAGAGCAGGTGACTCTTAATCACTTGGCCGGGGGTTCAAATCCTCCCGCGGGCACATTTTTGTTAACGACTCTCAAGTTTGCTATTTATTCATACAGGCATTAAACTTACCCCTGCTTTAATTACATATTTATTGGAGGTCTTATGCAGAATATCAATCGACGTCAATTTTTTGATACCATCGCCAAACCGGCAGCTGTAGCCTCAGTAGTCATGGCCAACCCCACATTAATGGCTAAAGCATTATCAGGAATTCGAAGTACAGCCGGGAATCCAAAAGATATTGCCAGAGATGAATCCTTCTGGCGCGAAATCCAGCAAGGGTACACGGCTGACCGAAGTATGATTAACTTGAATAATGGCGGTGTTAGCCCCGCACCCAGGGTGGTGCAGGAAGCCATGAAACGGCATCTCGATTTTTCCAACACGTCACCTGCCTATTCTATGTGGCGAATCCTGGAACCCCAACGTGAACCCGTTCGTCGAAGGCTGGCCCGGTTTTCTAAATGCAGTCCTGAGGAAATTGCGCTCACACGGAATGCATCAGAAGGACTGCAGATTGTACAAAATGGGCTGGACTTATCCTCTGGTGATGAAGTGCTCACCACCACTCAGGATTATGGGCGTATGATTAATACATTTAAACAGCGAGAATGCCGGGATGGTATTGTGATGAAGCAGTTTAAAATTCCGGTGCCGGCCGAAAATGATAATGAGATAGTTCATTTGTTTGAAAAAAATATTACACCCAAAACGAAAATGATTCTCATGTGCCATATGATAAACCTTACCGGTCAAATTCTGCCAGTGAAAAAAGTAGTCCGCATGGCACGAAAATACGATATCCCTGTCATTGTTGACGGGGCACACGCCTTTGCACATTTCGATTTTGACATGACTGACCTAGAGTGTGACTATTATGCAACCAGTCTGCATAAATGGTTATGCGCCCCCCACGGTACTGGAATGCTTTATGTCCGGAAAAATAAAATCCCTGGATTATGGCCACTCCAAGCATCAAATGAATGTGGTAAAGACGATATCCGAAAATTTGAAGAAATCGGGACCCACCCTGCAGCAAATTATCTCGCTATTGGTGATGCCCTAACTTTTCACCAGGGAATCGGCAGTAAAAATAAGGAGGCACGTCTAACCTATTTGAGGGATCGTTGGGCAAAAAGATTGCTAAAACACGATGGGATTACACTCCATACAAGTTTAAACCCAAAAAAAGGATGTGCCATTGCTACGGTTCAGATTGAAGGGATTGAAACATCTGATGTGGCAAAACACCTTTGGAGTAAATATCGTATTTTTGTTGTGGCTATCAACCATAAAGAATTTACTGGATGCCGCGTCACACCACATGTATATACCACCATTGAAGAAATCGACCGTTTTTCCGATGCCATGGAGACTATATTAAAAAACGGCGTTTGATGATAAAAAAAATACTCTTCATGGGAGCTGTTCTTTTTACAGCATGTGAAAGTGAATCAAATAGGTTAATAAAAGTAATTGCCACCGATCAAGCACCCAAAGCTATCGGGCCATATTCCCAAGCAATATTGGTTGATGGCACCCTTTATCTTGCCGGTCAAATCGCCTTGGATCCTTCATCAGGAAAATTGGTTGAAGGCGGTATAGAAGTTCAGACCCGCCGTGTGATGCAAAATTTAAATGCTGTTTTGGATGCGGCCGGGTATCAGTTCGATGATGTGGTCCAGACCCAAGTGTTTCTATCGAATTTAAATCACTATAAGGCCATGAATTCGGTATATGCTACCTATTTTAATGAAAGGCCTCCGGCAAGAGCAGTGGTTGAAGCAGCGCGAATCCCTCGAGACGCTCTGGTAGAAATTATGATGGTGGCTCAGCGACCTTAGTCATCACATTCGTCTCCAACCCCATATGTTATAATTGTTCCAGTTTCAATCATTTCCCAAGTAATGACAGAATCAATAAATCCCTCTTCAAAACTAACTGAATTCCCACCACCGTTCAGCGTGTCAAAGGGGCAGAGCCATCGAAACATGGGTAATGTGACTTGTCCATTAACCTGATTCCCATTGGCTGCGGTAAAACTAATATTCTGGCGATAGGTTTTAAATACATTATCAGTTTGATTTATTATTGTGGCAAAAAATGATAAAGCATAAGTTGTTGGCATGCCAAATCCGCCACCCGATGCAACAATACTGAATTTGGTAAAATCAATTTTTGGCAACGTTTCATCAAATGGCTCAGGCTGATCTTCTTGACATCCCCAAAAAAGGCTGAATAGTAATATCCATTTTTTCATACAGTAATCCATTCCACTTTTTCAATATACTGACTAGAAAATAGGTGATTCTGAATTCGATTTCAAGAGTGTAATTATGCGTAATTTCATTGCCAAAATAATATTAAATCATATGAAAAAAGCTGTCATTTTATTATCCGGTGGATTGGATTCCACAACCTGTTTAGCTATCGCTAAAAAGGAAGGATTTACACCTTTTGCCCTTTCATTCCGTTATGGCCAACGAAATAAAATCGAAATTGATGCTTCCCGGAAAATTGCCAATTCTCTTGGGGCCAAGGACCATTTAATATCAGATATTGATTTAAGTTTATTTGGTGGCTCTGCACTCACAGACGAAATCGAAGTACCAAAAGACAGAGGCGATTCAATACTTTCAGATGAAATCCCAGTGACGTATGTACCGGCAAGAAATACAATATTTCTTTCCTTTGCACTCGCTTATGCCGAAGTACTCAGAGCCAATGATATCTTTATTGGTGTGAATGCCCTCGATTATAGTGGTTATCCCGATTGTCGCCCTGAATATATTGCATCATTTCAATCGATGGCCAACATCGCTACAAAATCTGGGGTTGAAGGAAATAATCAATTTATTATTCATACACCTTTGATGGAAATGAACAAAGCTGATATTATTAAAAGAGGTATAAAATTAGGTGTGGACTACGGCCTTACACGATCATGTTATGACCCTTTTGAAAATGCAAATCCATGTGGCCACTGTGATGCATGTACCCTTCGGATAAAAGGCTTCAAAGAAGCAAACATCACAGATCCATTAACATATCCTAAATAATTTTGCCCATTGGAGAATAATTATACTAACACATATATTCAATAACGGAGAACAAATTGAAAAACGCATTCATGCAACCAATACCATTCTTAATCGAGGATAAACATGGCTAAACCGGCAGGTAAACAATTTTCATTTAAAGGGGAAGATCATATTCAACCTGAACTAATGGAGACTTTCTCGTTCGATAGTCCCAACCAATATATCATGACTGAAACAGATGAGTTTAGTGCTGTTTGTCCCTTCAGTGGGTTACCAGATTTGGCCTATGTTAAAATTGAATATTATCCCGTGGGTGGGAAATGTATTGAGCTAAAATCCCTAAAATATTATTTCATTAGTTTTCGAAATGTTGGTATTTATCAAGAGAATGTTACCCAGCGAATTTACAATGATTTAAAAACAGTTTTAAATTCGGATAGAATTCGTATTACCACAATTTATAATACCCGTGGCGGTTTTGATACAACTTGTATAGAGGGGTCTATAGATTGACGCTTTTTCCCTGTGAATCGCAGGGATATTAACTTAACTTTGCCACCAATTTTTGAAGCGTTCTCAACCTTTTTATATGATCCGGTAGCTTCCCGCATTCTGCGGGACAGACAACTTCGCTACCGAGTTCTCTAAGGTAAAGAAAATTGCTAAGTTGATCCGGTAGCTCAGTTGGTAGAGCAGTGGCCTTTTAAGCCATTGGTCGTGAGTTCGAGTCTCACCCGGATCACTCTTCGGTAAGTGTTATCTATCGACAAGAAACCCATCTTAATCGGTGGGTTTTTTGTTTGTACCTACAAAGACATGAAAAGACATATTTAGACAAATTTTGGTATGTATGTGGTATGTGAAATAACTTCCCCCCTACTCTATTTGACCCAGAGGCGTTTCATTTAAGTAAAACCATCTTCCTTGTCTTAACAAACTGATTTGCCCGCAGCTGATATAGGTAGACCCCTGCACCTACTTGCTCACCCAAATCATTGGTGGCATCCCACATTATTGAATTGTAGCCCGCGTTATTTTTTAAAAGCGAATTTCCCAAAGGCAATTGAAAAGGCGGCAAATATGATCACTGTTGACCATCCAAGAAAATTAATTTCTCCTGACAATTGATTCTGAATGCTGATTAAAAAACTGATGCCAAAACCAATACTATAGGCTTTTGCTACAGTTGTTTTTGCATCAGAATCCTGTGAATTACTCATCATCCAAGATAATATAGCGTACCCAATATTAGCACCACCAAACCATCTGGCAATCATTACAGATCCATCAATTATTTCCTGCGATAAACCGTATGGTGTCAATGTAGCTTCAGGTGCAAGGACGAATCCAAGTCCAAACAGACCGGAAACAAAAACATTTATTTTGAATAATGTATTAAGATTCATTTTATTCTCCTTTATTTATGCCAGAGGCGTTTCATACAGGAAATTACACAGAATCACCCAACAATGTGGGTGTCTCTTTTATAAACAAAATAGCCCCCGTGAGGAGGCTATTTGACCCAGAGGCGTTTCATTTTTTAAAATACCGATATTTAAGCGTTTAATAATATGGTCTTTTTTCTGCGTTATGAATATATATTATGAAAAATATTGTAAGAACTATACAACCAAAACAGCTATAAAAAAGGGCTTCTTTTCTTGTTGCTGGATGTGGAGATTTAATTCTAGCACGAAATCCTTTTTTAAATAATTCCTTGTCATTTTCAGCTTATTTGAAAGTGATTTGGACCAAGTGCCAATAATTCCCCAATTAAATTTTGTGTTCAAAACCCTAAAGATTCAACTACCAAACTCTCCATTTCGTTAAGAGCCTGCTCCTTTATTCCTTTAAAAGCTGGATTAAGGGCGAGGTTTATCTGCTCAAAGGGATCATTTTTCAAATCATAAAGCTCATGGCCATCATCTTCTTTATTCCATCTAATATATTTATACTGTCCTAGCCTAACCACCCTATAATCCAAATTATGGGTCCAAGGGAAAGGTTTTTCTGTTGCAAAATATTCCACTAAAAAAGACTTGCGCCAATCTGATTTATTTCCTTGTAAGAGTGGCAAAAGTGACCTGCCCTGCACCCGCTTTGGAATACTTGTTTTTGTGGCATTTAAAATTGTTGGTGCAATATCGATTGATAAAGCAAAGTCATCAATTCTCGTGTCTTTTTCAATAGAAACGGGATGAGAAATAATGAGCGGGCATTTAATAGCTTCTTCATAAGGCAATCTTCGCTCAATACTTAAACCATGTTCTCCAAAGAAATAACCGTTGTCGCTCATCAAAACAAAAACCGTATTCTCCTTCAAACCTTTTTTTTCAAGAGTTGCGATCATACGTCCTACACCTTCATCAACAGCCAACATCATTTCAGCTCTTCTCTGAATGGTTTCCTCAGAAATTAATCCATCTAAAATTTCCTTTCCGAAAGAGTTTTGAATCTCATCACTATTCTTAAAATCCACTGCCTTTGCTAAAACAGGTTTATTTTTCCGAACACTATCGGACATACCAAAATTTGGCCTTCTTGGAAAAACTTTATCTTTATAATGGCCTTTATGCCTTGATGCTGGAATAAAATTCTTACCGCCCTTTAAATTAACCCCACCATCATCTTTTTGTTGAATTTCAGGATGAATTGCTTTGTGTCCAACATAAACCATAAACGGTTTATCTCGCTCTCTGGAAATAAAATCTATAGCCCGGTCTGTAAAAATATCAGTGACATATCCTTTTACATTATGGATTCTACCATCTTCATATAAGTCTGGGTCATATGATTTCCCTTGTCCTTGAAAACTTACCCAATAATCATATCCAGGCCGAGGGGAGGCATCGTTCCCCATGTGCCATTTGCCAACATGGGCAGTTTCATACCCTGATTTTTGGAGCTCTTGAGCAAAAGTATGGAGTTTATGACTGGCTAGGGATCTGGAAGAATTGTCCAAAACGCCATGTTTGGATGTATACTGCCCCGTTAAAATACTTGCCCTGTTTGGCGAACATAAAGGGGTTGTATGATATGCGTTTGTAAAGGTTGCTCCTGAGGCCCCTAAGGCATCAATATGAGGGGTTTTAAGATAAGGATGTCCTCCCGATCCATATTCGTCGAAACGCATATCATCAACTACGATAACAACAATATTTGGTCGAGTTGGCACTTGCCCCCACACGTTTTTTGAAGCCATTGCGGCAACCGTTCCAGCGGCTATTTTAAAAAAATCACGACGCTTCATACTAAAAATTACACAATAATCACCCAACAATGTGGGTGTCTCTTTTATAAACAAAAAAGCCCCCGTGAGGAGGCTATTTAAGCCAGAGGCGTTTCATACAGGAAATTACAAAAAATAATCTAACTATGTGGGAGGCTCTTTTTAAGTAATAGTTAGAAAAGATACTACTTAAGTTTTATTAAAAATCTTTTTAATGAGGTTATTATTCCAATAAATATTATCAAATAAGTAAGAATTGAGAATAACCATTTAAATGAATTAATCCCAGACCCTACAGAAACTAATATTTCAGATATTGTACTTGCATTTAGATAGGTATCTAGCATTAATAATTCAACATAATTCTCCACCCAATCGGCAATCATAGAGAAAATAGGAATTATCAAAAACAGAGGTTTGTTTTTAAAAAAGCACATAATCCAAGATGCATACATCAATGTATAAACAAATGCAAAAATTATGTCCCATATTTGAAGGAACTCTTTATAACAGAAAAGTTGCTCTAGCGTTCTTGATTCAAAAAAATTTTGAACCATATCTATTGTGTAATAAAAAGATAAGCCCAATGATTTTGAGCCAACATCTACAGTGAAACATCTACTATAATGAACAAAAACAAATTTCACGTATAAGAACATTACTAAAGTAGACCCTGCAGCTAAATATAGAGTTCTGTGGTTTTTAAAATTTTGTATCATTCTAATACTTTATTTGAGCCAGAGGCGTTTCATTAAGGAAATTACAAAAAATAATCTAACTATGTTGTCCTTGTAATTAGGATTACAATTATTGTGTTTTTAATTTGATTTATGGATTGGATTAAAAAGAATTTAGGTTGGGTAGCATTCTTTATACTCCTTATCGGAGCAATTATATCAGCAACAGGTAAGTTTTTCTATGATAAAGATTATAGCTCACTTGCAATAATATCTTTTTTGGTTTTCGGTACTTTAGAGTGGATTCACCAATTATTAAATAAAACGCCAAAAACAAAACCATGGAAAATATTTTCTATTATAATTGTAACCGTTATAATGATAATCATTCTCTTAGTATAACCTAATTCCCTAATTTGAGCCAGAGGCGTTTCATTTATTTTTGTTTAAAGTTAAATATATCGTTCCAACCTACTGGGAGAGATAAAATTGAATCAGAAATTGTTCCATAATATTGATAGATAACGCCAACTTGCCTAGGAGGAAAACCGGATGAAGTACCATCTCCATAAAAAGTCTGGATACTATACACCGTATCTTGAAAAGACCATTTAACATTCATCGAATCATATAAAGTGCACTTTAAGTTATTAATTTTATATGTTACATAAGAACCAACTCCTTCTTCTAAAAATTCAAAATAACCTTTCTGTGTACAATTATCAAAATAATGGATTTCATTACTAATGCTATAGTTACGATAATACCACTTACCAATTATTGGGTCTGAAGCTTCTATTAGTTCTATAACTTCATCTATTGGTTCTATGATTTCCTTTTTATCCTCACAAGAAAAGAAAAATAACAGAGGTAATATGAGCCAGAGGCGTTTCATTAAAATCTTTATGTTACAAGTTTATAAACTATATAAATAATCATAACGATTGAAAAGCCCAAGAATATCGAGCCCATTAAAGCTTTAGAATCATTAGTCTTTTTTTCACCGCATAGAAATAATTGCACATCATCTCTGATTAATTCAAATCTGTATCCAAGCGTGTAAAGTGAGAATAATGGCGAAAGAGATAAAACATAACTTGAATTATTATAATCAAATGAATGTATTTCGGTTCTAATGCCTATTTTTTCTGAAACTGTTTCACCATTGATTTGAACCCGACCCATTCCCTTTACAGTTGTAGAATACTCGAGAGTAGAATCATTATCTAATTTGTAAGAAAGTAGTTTTCTAAATTTCATTTTATTCTCCTTTATTTGAGCCAGAGGCGTTTCATTTAATTATCGTGGGTTGGTAAGTATTTTGGGATGCAGACAAAAATTGATCAACAATTGTTTAAAAAAGATATCGATATTGGAAACCGATATTTCTACCCGATTCAGGCATAATTGATTTTATTTTTGATAAATGATTATAATAGGTTTGATCAAGTAAATTATTTAGTTGGAATATCAAGCGGTGAGTTCCTTTTTTAGTTCCAAAAGAATAGCTTCCAAAAATATCAATTAAAAAGTATTCAGGAGTCACACTCTCAAATTCTGAGATCTTTTTTTGATCTAAAACCTTACTAAGTCTAATTGATCCCGATATGTCTTTATTTGATTTAGTAGAAATTAATACGCCGATTTTGTCTGGTGGCATATATGCAAGATGGTCATTATTTGATTTATCTTTTCCTCTAACAAAAGAGAAATCTGTACTTACATTTATCACTTTCCCTTTATATCCCATTTGAAATTCTCCACCACTTATTTCAATTTTAATTCCGCGCATTTGATATTTATATAGCCAACCGCTTGATCCACTTCCCCATTCGATCCAATCTGCACCTGGAACATATCCATCCCCCATTTTCATATATTGATGAAAATTTGGACTTTGGTTAAAAAATCTATTTAACAAGAAAAAGAATTGGTCTTTTTGATATTGAATAGAGTTCTCAACCCCAAGTGTTTTCTCAAGGGTAAGATTTGGGTTGCCAATCTCATAACTATAACTTCCAAGATGTGGACCATCTGAAAACAGGTCCTCAATGCCAGGACTTCTTCCAGTTTTCATTATCGTTGTTGAAATTTGCCAATAATCCCAAGACTTAATAACTGCGGCAGATAAAGAAACAAAACCAAAATTTTTCTTGTTCACAGATTTTTCATCAATATTTGAAAACCTTATTCCTTTACTTTGAGGTTCTATAATAGAATATTCTCCTCTAAATGATACCTGGCCTGTAAGACCAAATATATCTTTTTCTCTAAAACCAAATACTGAAAAGTTTGATTCAGATGTGTTTGGTGTCCAATAAAAACCACCGGCCGTAAACATACGGTATTGTATAGCAGCTCCTAATTCTCTTTTTAACCCTGTCATCTTAGATTGAAAAAGCAATATATCTTGTCCTAATATGACAGAGGGAGTTTTTTGATCTGATTCAAATTCAGAATGACCATAATGAATAAATTTTTGATCTAAGTCAAAAGTTTCAAAACCTTTAAAATTAATATCTTGATGATAATTAAACTTTTGAGTCGTTTTATTCATTTCCATATCCACACCACTGATGTGTCCTTCAGGGCTTCCTGGTATTCCATAATCCATTTCAACATGTTCAATAGAAACTGTTCCCCTTTTTCCATCATGAAATCTTGTTACTCCAAAAAACCCTTCAGTAGTATTCATTGAAGTATTTTTTAATGCACCCAATGGAGTCATTTGATCACCAGTTCTTCTATTTTGTATGGAAAAACGAAAATTGTTCTTATTTATTGGTTTAACCAATGAAAAATTATTAAACAATCCATTGTTGCCAGAATTATAACCCGATGTTATATAGGTATGAAGATGATCAAATTCGATCTCAGGCATAGAGTTTTTTTCAACGTCAATGACGCCGCTTATAGTATTTGATCCGAAAAGTAGTGCGCGCGGACCTCTAATAATCTCAATTTCTTCAACTCCTCCCAGATCCATGCTTAGAGCATGATCCACAGAAGTCTGAGATAAGTCTCCTACTTCAAATCCATTTTCAGTGATCAGAAAACGGTCTCCAGAATATCCTCTTAATATCGGACGTGTAGTGCCCTGTCCCATAGACTGAATTGCTACACTCATCTCGTTTTGAAGAGTTTGTGCAATTGAACCTTTCATATTTTCTTGTATTTTTTTCCCAGACATGGAAAAACTGGAAAGTGAAGAAGTTGGATCCAGATCACTATGAACCTCTACTTTTATTTCATCAAAATGTAAAACTTCAGGATCTAGTAAGATCTTGCCAAGATTAACTATACTTTTATTTATTAGTATAACTAGAGTTGTATCACGATAACCTACAATTGAAATTTCTAGCTCAATATTCTCTAAAGGAAGATTATTTATAGAAAACTGCCCATTCAAATTGGTTGCTGAACCTAGCTTCAAATTTTTTACATAAACATTTGCATCCGCTAAAGGCTCAGAACTCTTAGAAGATAAAATTATTCCTGATAACTTTGAATTTTGCGCTTGCAGAAAACTGCAAGCGCAAAAAAAGACTATAACAACTAATTTATTTAACAACGATTGGAATGTTGTTTGTAGATGTATAATCCGCATGGCCATCATGCATTAACTCAAGTTTAAAACTGGTTGAGCCAATGCTAACACCTATGATTTCTAATCCCATTTCATGTTCTTCTTCATCACCATGATCATCATGCTCTTCTTCAACCTGAACTAAGGCAACGATAGAATTGAATCCAGAAACTTCCAATTCTCCTTCTTCCTCTTCTTCTCCTCCTTCATGTTCATCGTGTTCCATCTCTTTACCATTATCATCGAGAAAATGAACGGATAATTCAAGAGTATCTCCAGCGCTTAATGTAACTGACCCTGTTTGGGTTCCTTTAAATTCTCTATACATTTCTGTCCCGCTACTAGTCTCTAAAATAAAGCCTTCTGCATCGGTATGTTCTTCATCGTGATCATGATCATCTTCACAACTCACAATGAACAGAGCTAAAAATAATCCAAAAACAGATAATAAAGAGCGTGTGCTCTTTTCAAAATAAATAGTCATATTTGACTCCTCATAATTATTATTGTAAAAAATTGATTTTATTTATACAGTTATCAAGAACTGTGTAGCATCTTTATAATATATTTGAGGGAGGAGCCCTTGAAAGGAAAAGACCAAATGAATTATCAGAAGTGATGATACAAATGGGCTGAAAAATTAAGTTTTTAGTATCTGAAAAGAATGATTTTTTAGTGGATGTATTGGTATTAAATGTTTGGCGAACTTGATTATTACAGATTTCACAATCATTATCTATTAAAGAATGTTCATTATGTTCGCAGTCAATATCACAAAAACTATAATTGCCTGCTTTAGTAAAATTTGCAGAGTCAATTATATGAAAATTTGAGCTTATGAATACAAAAGCTAGTAAAAGTGATAATATTTTATTTATCAGTTTCATTGTTAAATTTACAAAAATTATATAATAATGAGCACACCATTTAAAACTTTAGAATCTTTATTCATTTATTCTCCTTTATTTGACCCAGAGGCGTTTCATTATTCTTCCTTTATTTCTTTCAACAACATTGGGTTATAAAAATTAGCCGTAATCAAAAGTCTAATGCTTTTTTATTCTAATCGTTTTTAGCAATATTTCCATTTACCATCACAAAATCTATGGATCGAAAAGCTTTAATATTCTCATCCGGATTACCATCAACTGCAATAATATCTGCAAAATAGCCTTCTTTTATCTGACCCAGCTCATCAGTTTTACGAAGCAGTTTAGCGCCCATCACCGTGGCAGAATAGATCACATCCATGGGCAACATACCATAATTGACCATACGTTCCATTTCGCGCCAGCCCTCGCCATGGGGCATAGAACCGATATCCGTACCAAAAACAATTTTGACCCCCTTTTTCATGGCACGCCGGAATGATTTCTTATGTTCAGCTACAATACGATTATGGAATCGAATATCTGCTTTACTGGCACCTTCATCGGGAAGATAGACTGTCATAGTTGGGCACCAGAATGTTCCGTTCTTAACCATGAGCGCCAGTATTTTATCATCCAGGAACAAGCCATGCTCGAGACTGTGAACGCCGCCCTTTACAGCATTGTAAGCGCCACTACCCCCATAGGCGTGGGCGGCCACATCCATACCCCATCTGCGCGCTTCATTCACCATAACTTCAACTTCCTCTATACTGAGTTGGGACAGGGACTCCATTGTTTCTCGATTGATATGCCGCAATGTGCCTGTGGCATATATTTTGATAAAGTCCACGCCGGATTTACGCTGGTCACGAATTGCAGCCACCATATCATTAGGATTATCGGCAATAATGGCCAATTGTTCAACTTTTTTATCTATGAATGGACGTAATCCAGTCAAATTCATGTGTCCGCCAGTGATACTGATCGCCCAGCCAGAAACAAATATCCTGGGTCCAAAGAACATGCCTTTATTGATCGCATCACGGACAGCGATATCAGCCATATCTGCACCTTCATTATCAACATCTCGTATCGTCGTAAAACCTGACATTAGTATTTGCTTTGCCGCTTTAAAGGCTTCCATGGTGCGATAAGTATTTGTTTTATAAAGGACTGGCGGATTACTGCTGTAATCAGGGGTTAAGCAAATGTGCGTGTGGCCATCAATTAGTCCTGGAAGAACTGTCTTATTGCTCAAATCAATAATGGAGGCTGAAGCGGATTCCAGGTTTTTCCCAACTTTGATGATTCGATTCCCCTCCACCAGAATATCTACATTCTTTTTAACAGTTTTCTGGTTTGTATCAATGAGTCGACCGGCGCGGATCAAAATCTGCTGCCCTTGAACGGCGAAAGTTGTCAGCAATAAAACTGACAGCAGAATTAACAGTTTTGGATGGTTCATTTTATTCTCCTTTATTTGAGCCAGAGGGGTTAATATGGAAAGCTCTGACATGGATCAGGGGTCTTACACCTAGAGCATTTTCCCATTTCTCTTTCCTGATCATTAATAAAATTAAAATTCGGGCAGTAACCGAATGAAAAATCTGCCAACTCACCACTGGGAAGAAAGTCTGTGCCGTCGTTGCAAAGACAAATAGTATATTTTTTATCCACCACTTCATATTTAATGGAAAATACCGGACAATCTTCGCAGAGATATTCTAAAGTTACTATCTCATTGGGTGGGATAGTGTAAGTTGGAAATAATGGCTCATCCGATTTTGATTCGTCAGAAATTGTGATAAACTCAAGTGACTTATTTTGAAATGTGACTCTTTGAGTAACAGATTTATCATTTATATCCATACAGGATGTGATCATAAGGAACGATATGAGCCAGAGGCGTTTCATTTATTGTTTTGCTTTTAACAAGCGTTCAATAAATTCATTAAAATGTTGACCATTAATCCAACGAACCACCACCAACAAATCGTTTTCCCAATCTATATAAATAATATTGGAACCAGCGCCTCGAAAAGTGACAGCCGTTTCTGGTGCGGAAGGAATCGATTTTTTCGTCCCATCTCTGTTTGAATTGAGGAACCAGTTCATATACCCATATCCTTTCATGGGGACAGTCGGTTTTCTTGCCATTTGAATCCAATTTTCTGAAATGAGTTGTTTGCCGTTCCACTTACCATTTTGGAGGTATAAATAACCGAATCGTGCGTGATCCATGGCGCTAATCCACATTCCTCCCCCCCAATGACCACCGCCGCTGACCGACTGCATCATTTGGCCGTCAAGTAAAACCCAAGAATTTGTATATCCATGCCAGCGCCAGGTGTTGGATGCACCAATGGGATCCATAATATATTTTTTCAATATTTGTGGAAGTGGTCGCCTCCAGACATGAAGCGCCGAAAGGGCCAAGAGATTGACTCGAACATCGTTGTATTTCCAAAACGTTCCTGGTTCATAAATGGGTTGATTTTGGAGCTCCGTCCATGGGATATCCTTTGGGGGACGATCAGCCCAATCCGGTTTATCCCACAATGTACCCTGCCAATGACTCGTTTGGCGGAGTAAATGATCCCATGTGATTTTGCTGTTATGATCGCTAACAAAGTGATCTGTTGACATATAAGACCCTACGGTTTCATCAACGTCACGGATATATCCTTTATCATGAGCCAACCCTACTACGGTGGATAAATATGTTTTAGATATACTAAATGTCATGTCCACACGATTTATGTCACCCCATTCCGCAACTATGTACCCATTTTTAATGATTAAACCCGTCATATCTCCACGTGGTTTTGTTGGACCTATGATTTCACCATGGGGTTCTTTGGTCAAGGTGGCCTTGATATATTCTTTAAGTTCTCGAGATCCAGCACTCTCGCTTTTAATTGCAAATTGTATCGCACGATTAAGTTTTGACTCGCTCATTCCCACCTCGCCCGCTTGTTTTCTTTCCCAATCTCCATAGGGTGGAAAATAGGTTTGAGATACACCAATAGTAACAACGATCCAGATGAAAATAATATTTTTAAAGTACTTAATTATCATTTATTCTCCTTTATTTGACCCAGAGGCGTTTCATACAGGAAATTACACAGAAATTTTAAGAGCCCATATGTCAAAAGGTGTGAGCCTGTCCTTGGTATAAACAAAAAATCCCCGTTTTATTTCGGGGCTTTTTTGTTTGTGGGAGGATGGGTAGATTTACTCCTTGAGAAATATATAAAATAAATAAATAAATAGATTATGGATTCTGAATCACGAAAAAATGCTGTCAAAGATTTTTTACAACGTTGTCTAGATTATGCCCATGAAACAATTGCAAAAAAAACTGAATCTGGCGATGATTCCGAAGGGTTAGATAAATGGATTGCTTACAGAGATTATACTCAATTCGCCCTAGATGAAGTAGAAACGGGGGATTTAGATCACTGGTTTCCCAATGAATAATCAAACATTTTAATCTATTTCTCAAAAATTATTGATCAGCTGGTGAATTTAAAAGATTAAGGTATAGTACTCTATGGAAATAACACGTCAGTCGGCTCTTTTCTTCATTGTCGTCTTTGGGCCACTGGTTCTTCTATCATACATTTATGGTGTTTCCCGAACAGATAGGCCCCAAGACCTCTGGGGGGGGATTCCGTTGTCCTGGCAGACCTATATTATTCCATTCATGTTTATAGCTGCCGCAGGGTTTCTGATTTATTGGTGGACAATCTTCTTCAAGCTTGATCATAATACATTCTCTGCGTTGCGGTGGCCCTGGGGATCTTCTGACGGTAAAGGAGCTAACAGAATTCTTCTGGCATATTGCTTAATCCTTATTCCTTCAGCATTGTGGCTGGAAAGCACCCTGTTCCATCTTTCAAATAATTATAGCTGGACTCCGGTTTTAGTCATAGGAATATTAGTCCTGGTTGCTATTGGAAATATCATGATTGGATTTCTCGCTTACGGGGCCTATCAGGATGGGGTCAAGGGATCCGGGATGATGATAACAGGAGCAGTAATGCTGGGGATACAATGCATTGTTAACGATTGTATACTTTGGTCATTTAAGTTTCCCTGGAAATGATTAGAAATTCAAAATACCTTCTTTGATCTCATCCCTCCATGAAATGCGCGGGCAATTATAGCCGGGATTGCTATAACAATGATATCAGGTATTTGGCATGTACCCATCCGAAGGATTTAAGCAAGAGCCCCGCAGCAGCGGAGTTTTTTGTTTGTGATGGTTGTAGTAGATTTAAGTCAATCTATTTTGGAGAATATTATAGAAAACAAAAATAAGTCATGCAAATGATAAAGCATCTGGCACTTCTCTCCTTGTTAATACTCATAGCTGATAACATCCTAGCTCAGGGCAGAGTCCGCCAGGGCAAAGTGCTGTTTCGCCAGTGCATCTTGTGTCATGGTGAAAATGCCCAGGGCGATATAACGCTGGGGGCGCCAGCTCTGGTCAATCAGGATGCCTGGTATCTGGAGCGGCAGCTGGCAAACATTGCTGCTGGAGTCCGCAGTGAGGACCCATCAGACTTTTTCGGCAAGCGGATGTCACCAAATGCAAAGGCCCTCAAAGGCCAGCAGGCCAGAGAAGATGTAGTGGCCTATATCAAGTCATTGCCACCAACGAAAACCCGCGGGCTGATTAAAGGTAATGCAGAGAAAGGCCACGAGTACTATCAGATGATTTGCGGAGCTTGTCACGGGCCAAATGCAATGGGCAACAAGATTCTAAATGCACCGCGGTTGGTGGGCATCAATGACTTATACCTGAAACGCCAGTACCTCAATTTCAAAGATGGTATTCGCGGCGCCCATGTGAACGACAAGTTCGGTGCACAGATGGCTTTCATTGCCCAAAAACTGCAGGGCAAAAACATCGCAGCGGACGTGGCAGTTTATATCCATTCTCTGCAGGATCAGGCTGAAAATCAGAATAAGTAACATGCGTTTTCTTCAATTCCTTCCCGGAACTTTTTCGCTGCTGCTGTTACCAATTATTGTCTTGACCCAGAGACCAGAATCCAAACCTATTGAACTAGCAGAAAACTGTCCACCTGGTTTCGAGTTGACCGATGACAATCGGTGCATGTCACGATCACTGTATCAACAGTATCCGTCCCTACGGAATAGCGGCGTAGGCGGTCTGAAGACGGGTCTGCCCAAGGTTCGTGATGGCTTTTCTCCACAACAGATCGATCTGGGACGCTACCTGTTCTTCGACCCGATCCTCTCCCGGGATGGATCGCTATCATGTGCCAGTTGTCACAATCCGGAATTGGGCTTTAGTGATGGGATGACTCACAGTGTGGGCATTAACGGCAAGGAAGGTTCGCGCAATGCGCCTACCTTGTGGAACGTTTCCTTTATGAAATCTTTCTTCTGGGACGCGCGGGCCAAGACCCTGGAAGAACAGATGGAGGGTCCGCTCTTCGCCCCTCATGAAATGGGCACCACACCCAATCAACTCCTGAGCACACTGAACAGCCTGCCCGTATACCAACGGCTCTTCGCTCAGGCTTTTCCGGACAGAACCGACGAAAAAATCAGATTGAAGGAAATTTATACGGCCCTGACGGCTTTTGAATGTTCACTCATCTCTCTGAATAGCCGCTATGACCACTACGCACACGGATACCACGAGGCGCTGACGAAGCAGGAAATAGAAGGACTGAATGTTTTCCGCTCATTCGTTGCCCGCTGTGCCGAGTGCCACACGCCGCCGCTTTTCACCAACCAACAGATCGCGGTACTGGGGACGCCGGAACCGGATGGCAGGCCCCTGGATCCAGGTGCGGAGAAAATATTTGATGACGCCACCATGCGGGGCGGGTTCAAGGTCCCTAGTCTGCGCAATATTGCAAAAACAGCACCCTACATGCACTCGGGCCGTTTCGCTACCCTGCGAGAGACGGTGGAATTCTACAACAGAGGCCGGGGCCATGCGGTGCCCCAGGATGAGGACCTGAGGATCCACTGGCACATTTCGGAGCCGAACTTGAGCGAATATGAACTGGACCGACTGGTGGATTTCCTAAAGACACTGACAGACGAAACTTTTAAACCGCGTGTACCGGAAAAACTGGCCTCTGAAGCAGAATCTGTACACAACTCAAACGTACGAAAGATGGGCAAATAAATGATGAAAAAACCAAAAATATGGCTGGGTCTGGGCGCAGTTCTGGTATTATTCATAGCAGGCGTGTGGGTAGGCAGAATAATGTATAAAACGCAAAGCACCCCTCCGCCTCCACCAACGTTTTTTCGCAGTTCTCTGGCGCCAGACACGGCCGGAGCATCTGGTGACCAGGTGATAACGCCTGTGTCCGGGACGGTAATTGAAGTGAGGGACGGCGAGCTTATCCAGGCTGCAGTGGCACAAGCCCGGTCCGGCGATCTGATCCGCGTCTACCCCGGTACATACAAGGAGACGGTCTACATTGACAAGGAAAACATCAGCCTGCAGGGTATGATTCAAGATGGGAAATGGCCCACTCTGGATGGGGAAAAGGAGCTGAATGATGCTTTACTTTACTCCGGTAACGGTATTTTGATCGAGAATTTCAAGATCGTCAACTACAAGGGGAACGGCGTTATGGGGCAGGCCGGCAATAACTTCGTGATCCGCAATAACTGGATCTTGGATGCGGGCGTTTACGGCATCTTCCCTGAGTTCGGAAAAAACGGCCTAATCGAGCATAATATTCTGACAGGGATTGAGGATGCGGCCATCTACGTGGGTATGTGCGACAATGTAGATGTGCGCCACAATGAGGTTTACGGAAATGTGGCCGGCATCGAGATCGAGAACTCTCGCCATGTGCTGGTCGAAAACAATCACTCTTACAATAACACCGGCGGCATTCTAGTTTTCATTACGCCGGGACTGCCTATCAAAACCTGCTACGACGTCATTGTCCGCAACAATTTCATTAACGACAACAACCACGTGAATTTCGGTGCGCCTGGATCCCTGGTGGCCGGTATCCCATCAGGAACCGGCATCCTGGTGATGGCAGCGGATCAGGTGACTATTGAGAATAACATCATCACAGGCAACAACAACGCCGGTATCACCGTCACTGATCTGGCCTACGGGGCCAATACTGCCAATGATCCCGAAGTTGAGCCTAATCCAGACCGTCTCATAATTTTGGACAACATCATGATCGACAACGGCAATAGTCCGGTGGGCGAGTTGAAAGCACTTATGATGACCAAGCTATCCACCAGAGGTCCGGATATCGTCGCTGTGGGCGGCGGTACAGGTAGTTGCATCGTCAACAGGGATCGTTACCGCACCGTCAGTTTGGGTGATTGGGCTCAGTGCCAGGCGACTGATACCAGAGCCATCCAGACCTATATGCTGGACAAACCAGTAGCGCCACGGAAGATTTCCAAAAAAGAACGAGTAAAAATGGCATACTATGGCATCTGTTCCGGGTGTCACGCCTACGAAGTGCGCATGGTGGGGCCGCCCACACTGGTCATCCAAGCGCTTTACCAGAATAACCCCCAGGGTATCGCGGACTATATCGTCAAACCAGAGCACAAGCGGAAAGATTTCCCTGAGATGCCGCCGC